>Ga0206125_10001537_pt1 | contig 26886 bp, 27 predicted proteins | sample Helgoland_Spring_4_FD_148598 | JGI IMG/M metagenome (GOLD analysis project Ga0206125, IMG submission 148598) | Pelagic subsurface seawater microbial communities from Kabeltonne, Helgoland, North Sea - Helgoland_Spring_Bloom_20160331_1 | ecosystem: Environmental > Aquatic > Marine > Epipelagic ... | reverse complement strand
AAGGACTCTTGTAAATGATTTTGAAAATTCTACAGTATCAAGTGTTTTTGAGAATTCTGCAAAAGCTGCAGTGTCATTTTCACTTTGTGGACCAAAATTAAATGCTGAGTTTAAATCAGAGTAAGTGCCATAAATATATAAAGTTTCACCATTGTCTGTTCCGTGAGCAATTTGTCCCATTCCAACAAATCCATCAAATTTGTATGATTTTATGAGTTTTCCAAAAGCCTGAACCATTGTATTTAATTGCAAGTTTTTTACTTTAAAAACCCACGCTTGTCCAATAGGATAAGATGTTTCTGAACCATTAGTAATCAAATCTCTTCCAGCAGCAGCTCTACTGCTTTTTACATAATTGCTCATTTTAGAAATGTATAAGTCCCAATCACCGCCTTTTAATGAGTTTCTATAATCAGCGAGGGATTGTGATGATTCGCTAGTAATTCCAATCATATGGGTAGCTTTTTCACTCGTACCTTTTAACGGAATAGAAGAAAATTCAACCTTTACATTTGAAGGTTTAGGGTGACTTGAATAAAAACCATCTACTAGGCCTGCAACTGTTGATACATCTTTAGAATCAACCTCCAACATAACATCATACCAATAAAAATTCTGCGAAAACACTAAGGAAGAAATGAGGAAACTAAATACTGTAAATACTTTTTTCATTTTAAATTTTTTTAAGATTAATTATTAAAGTTATAAAATAAATTGCAAAACACAACCAAATTTAAGACTTTAACAAAAAACTGTTTTCAAAGCTTGTTTTCAGTATCTTGTATTTCAATCTAAATATATTTATTATGAAAAACATTAAAGACACATTTTTAAATTTATTTTTAAGATTAGTTACTGGAGGTATGATGTTTTATTATCATGGATTTGGTAAAATTACAGCAGGCACTGATCGATGGGATAGACTAGGGGGAAGGTTAAGTGAACTGATTGGATTGGATTTTTTAAGCATCCCCCTAGGGTTTATGGCTAGCTTTTCTGAGTCAATTGTAGCATTATTTATTATGATTGGTTTATTCACTAGACCTTCTGCCTTTCTTTTATTATTTACCATGTTAATTGCTTCTTTAAGTAATATAATTACTAAAGGAATTGATGGAAGCGAATTATCTCTTATTTATTTATTTTTAACTCTGATAATTTTTATTAAAGGTTATGACGGGTTTAGCTTGGATAGTGTTTTATTTTCCAAAAAAACACACACATTCTAATTAGCTTGTTTCATTCTTGGTAAAGTGTATTGAAAGTTAGAACTCACTAAAGATGATATGCCTGTGGTTTAAAAAACGCCACTAAAGTTAATTATCAGTTCTTTGGATGATTTTGCGAAATTAGTAATTAGAATTTTACCTTTAGGGTATGGGAAAGTTACTAATTATTCTTTATTTAAACCTTGGGTTTTATGCCATAGCAAGGACTAATTATTTCATTAGCAAAAGAGATAAAAATTGGGGTAAATGGATTCATAGAGTTTTACACCTTATTAATATTGTTGTTTACTTCAATATTTTATATGAATTAATTATATGAGAATATAATCCTGACATGTTTGCAGCTATTCTTCCCATATATTTACATTATGTTAGTAAAGATTAAATATTTAGGATTATCTGTCAGCATTTTTGCTTGTCTATTTAAACTCATGTCTTGGCAAGGTGCTGACATACTATTGATTATCGGTTTATCTTTGTTGGGCATTTATTTTTTGCTTAAAGTTTTAAAATGACTCTTTTTAAGGAAGGAATAAAAACCTAAAGATGATATTGCACCAGGACTAGCTGTGGGTAGAAAATTGATCAATAGAAAAGGGTTTACTTTTGAATTACTATTTGGAGTTGGAAGGAACTTATTATATAAGTCAAAAGATGATGATTCAATTAGCAGAACTGCTGGAATAGTTAGGGCTGGTATTTCTGTTGGAAAGAGGTTTTAAAACTTATAATCACAAGACTCTCTTGTTTTCAAAGCTAATTAGCTAAAGGATTTATACGCCTTAGCTTTAATAAATATAATAAGGGCAATAACAATAGGAACCCACCAACCTTTCTTTTTGTTTTCTTCTTCTACCCATTTCGTCCAACTCTTTTTCATATATCTAATCTATCAATACAATGTACAAAACTGTTTTTAAAGCGCTCATGGATTCAGCTTATAGGAGTCAAAGATGTTATTGATTAAATAAAGGTTATTTTAAAAAACACTAACTTTAATGTATATAATTATTAAAAAAATTCATATTATGAAAAATACGTATTGTTTATTAGTGGTTTTATTTACCTCATTAATTGTTTCATGTGGTGGTGATGATGATCCAATTCCAGCTCCAGTTGTTGTAACTCCTGAAGTAGTTGTTCCTGATACCGTGGCTCCAACAATTACTCTAGTTGGTCCTTCCACAATTAATATTGAAGAAGGAGATTCATTTACAGATGCTGGAGCTTCGGCTTCAGATGATGTTGATGGCGACATATCCAGTTCAATAACAACTTCTGGTTCTGTCGACGCCTCTACACCAGGAACATATATATTAACATATAGTGTTTCAGATGCAGCAGGTAATTCAGTAGAATTGACCAGAACAATTATTGTAGCTGTAGCGACTAAAATTACAGCATTAGCGGCTACAGGAATAGTATCAGAACAAACTCCCGCAGAAGCAAGGAGTACTATTAATGGAAAGTGGAATTTTCCTGAAAGCAGTTCAAAATCTTCCTATAGCTCTAAATTGAACACTTGTGAATTTGATTTTATTGAATTTACAGACACCACTTATTACCTGGCCCTAGATCTAGACGGAGAATTTAATGCTGTTTCTGGGCCATATGAATTAAATGAAGACTCTGAAGGAAAAGTTAGTAGCGTTGACCTATACTATTACACTGGAGAAGTAGATGTAGTAATTGCTACATTAACTGATATTAATGTTATCGAAATCAACGATGAAATCGAAGCTAGTTTTACAGTAAATTTAACGATTCCTGAAACTGCTGATTTTGATTCCTGTAATGAGCTTAGTGGAACTTATTCTGATGTTGGAAAAGAAGAGCCTATGGAACAAAGTTATGCTGTTGCAAACACTTCAACAAGTTCTCAGACAGGTTCTGACACTACCGGAACTTCTTATGTCGATCCAGTTTCTCATGTAACATTAATAAACAATACTTGGAGCTTACTGGAAATTACAGAAGATGGTGAATCTATTGCCCTTGCTGATTTATTTGAAGATTGGTGTTACTATGAAGAATGCGATAATGATGGTAATTGTGTAGAAACTGCAGTTGAAGGTTGTAGTCCCCCATCTTCTGCATATCTTCAATTCTCAGCTTACGGGAGTTATAATCTTGTATTTTCTGGTGGTTCCCAACCAAATGAAGTTGAAGTCGGGGAATGGGAATGGATTGATGAGCCAGGCGATCAAATGTTTTATATATTAGAAGAAGGAGAAGCAGAAGTCATGAAAATTCTTGACCTAAGCGAATCATTATTGATTTTACAAAATGAGGAGGGTGATACTTATACTTTCACTGCTCTTTAATAAGATACTTAATACAATCTTTAGACCCTCTAGTGTTTGTGCTAGGGGGTTTTTATGAAACGGTGCAAGCTGATTCAATTCTGACCGTTGTTATCTCCTAACCCTAGCTTAATACCTATTTACGATGATTTAATTTATTTTCCAGTAAAGAAAATATTTTTCGCTTTTAAAGCTATTATTTACACTGTCAAAGTATTTGAATTTTTCAATTATTTCAGATTTATAATTTTTAACATTGGGAACCAAGAAGTCTCTTATAATGATGAGCCTCTTATTTACTAAATATTTAAGCTTAACACTACTTTGTATTTCTTCTCTATTATATAGCCAAAACTTGAAATCATTAAGATTAGAAATATCTAATTTTTGTGAAAAATCTGAATATACTAGTTCGGTGTATTTATTAATCAATTCTTTTTCATCTTTATTTATCCCGCTTAGAATATGATTTAGTTTTTCTCCATCTATTAACTCCTCAATTTCTTCAGATATTTCTGGGTATAACATTTTAAACTCTTGGTCTCCAGATTCAAACATTTTCATTCCAATAAATGGCGGGGCATATTCAATTATTAATTCAAAATATGTGAATGGTGAATAAAATTCATTATTCATTGCAGTAATAAAAATTGAGTCATTATCAGTTTCCCATTTCTCAAGAATATCTTTCAATTCAGATATGCGGTATTCTGATGTCTCAAGATACTCATCAGAATAATTAATAGACTTTCTTAAGCTTTCTGGAATTTTTGAGACTATTTCTTTGTAACGCTCCTTCTTTTCATATTCATCACCTACACTTTCAACATAAAAGGTAAATGTCACAACAACAAAAAGACCGATTCCGTTCAATAAGAACTTTTTTAAATTATCCGAAAAGGTTTGTGAGCTAAATTTCTTACCTAAAGTAAATAGCTTTACATACCGCTTTTTTAGCGTTTTAATTAAAGTCATATTTTATGGATATTGAATATCTAATATATCTAAAATTTACAATATCTCTACTACGTGTTTCTTAAACTTACTGAAGAGGATATGCCGATGATTTAAAATAATGCAATGGAGTTTACTGGTGAACCAGTCCCTCCTTTAAATCTTAAAGGCTGAACGGAAATAAAGAATTCTGTATAATAAAACGATTTGCCGCTTTTAGTGAATTTAATTTCTTTGAAAAAATTAATTTTTTGATACTACATAGTTATTTACTTCGGGTAGGTTTAATATTTTAATAAAAGCAGTTATAAAATTAATTAAACAACAGAAACAGAATAGCTAATATTTAAGCAATTAGACATTGACGTTATTGAATAAATAAAGGTAAAGTGGTATTGATGCTTTTTTAGCCCTCACTTAGCAGTTGCTTTTGGTGGGGGTTTTTTATTTACTATCGTTTTGGATAGTATTGTAGTAATGTATTCCAAAGAATAATAAAGCTACCGTTATTGAAACTAATTTTAGAGTTTTAGGAAGTATAAAGCCGAAATCAGTAAATTTTCTGATAGCAATTTCAGCAAGATTTAATATAGTTAATCCAACCGCAATGTTGTAATAGATTTTTTTCATAATATCTAATATAATAGTTAGACGTTTAAAGAGTAAAAAAGTTACATTAAAATAATCATCTAAAGGTCAAATGGTAATGATGCAGGTTTACCCCCCTAACTATATTTAGACCCCCAAACAAAAGGGGGGGATCATAATCCATATAATCTCAATAAAATCAGGGTTTAGCGCTGTAGCTTACTAACAAAACCTTACTGAAGAGAAAAACCTCCTTGAATTAATCTAAAAAACACGAAAAATGGCTAAAATCACTCAAAATTGATAAAAAAACGCTCAAAAACGCTCAAAAACGCTCAAAAACGACCAAAAAAAAAGTTTTTTATGAAATAAAATTACTGAATAGTAATCGTCCCTACCATTTCTGCATGAAGTTAGCACTGATAATAGAATGTTCCAGCTGAGGTTGGTGTTCAAACAATTGTTCCACTTTCTGTACCGTTATTTGAAACGCCACTTATGGTATCTCCCGTTCCTGTTCCTGCTGCGGTCTTGAGGTAAAAAGGATGACCAGAGGCGTCAACAATAAAACTTATTGTATCTCCTACGCCAAATACTAAGTTAGGATCTGTACCACTAAAACCGGTTGCGCTTCAATGAGACCCTAACAAGAAGTATTTCTGTCAGTTAATCCACAAACAAAGGCAGGTCTTTAACCTCATCTATTTCGTGTTTGAACTTAGGCAAAGTTTATTTTAAGGCTATTTGTTTATTTTTATCCCTTTATATAATGCCAAACATTCTATTTCCACTTTTGCACCTAGGGCTAAACCACTCCCTGCAAAAGCACTTCTTGCGGGAAGCTTTTCTCTATTAAAAAACTCCACATATGCTTTTGACATTTCGGGCCAATCCTTAATATTAGACAACATACAGGTGCATTTAAATATATCCTCTACTGAATGTTCCATATCCTTCAAAATATTTTTGATATTACCCAAGGCTTGCTTCGTTTCAGGACCAATACCACCCTCTACAACAACATTATTAACCTCTCCTATTTGTCCTGATAGATAAATAATACCATTAACAATAGTTGCTTGGGAGAATGGCATACCAGAGAGCTTGTGCTCTTTGCTGTTAACGTATTCAATATTTTGCCCAAAAGAAACCATAGGAACTAACAGTAAAAGAAGAAGTGCTTTTTTCATAATATCTAGTTTATTAATACAATTTACGAAACTGTTTTTAAAGCTTGTTTTCAGTATCTGACGTCTTTTGATGATTTAGACGGTTTTACTGGTGTTAATCGACAAATGAAATAGACTGCTGAAGTGAGTATTAAGTGAGTGTTGGAAATAAAAAAAGCCCCCACTTTACGTGAAGGCTTGATTTTACTGGTGGTCCCAACTGTACTCATTACTGTTTATAACTATATGATTATCACGATATATAAATAGATCGATAGTACCCCGGGGTACTGTTTTAGTCCCTTTTGGGTACTAAGTTGTTTGGTGGGGTACTAACAACCTCTGTTAAATCTAACAGAAGTTGATTTTACACTATTTTCAATCATTTTTTATCGTTTTCTAAAACTTTCTATACTTATAAGTGTAACCTTCTCTCCAACATGGAGTAAAGAGGAGTTCACCCATGAGGGACGAAAGTTAGTTAGTGGGAAAGACATCGGTTAGTAGATTACAAATAATAGTTGAGGTTTCACCGGTAGGTACAAAAATGATTTTATTATAAATCTGATATGGTAAACAATGAATAGGTTAGAAGAAGTTTAAGGTTCAAGTTTATAGAGAGTTTGAAAACTCTAAGTTAAGTTCTCTTTGTATTTGAAGATAAGATTGGTTTACAGTATGTATTCCTTTATCTAAAAGTTCTATGTGTTCAGGATGATGTTTATGAATAAAAATCAATTGATGAAGTTGAGAGGAAGAGATTCCCATTTCTTTAGAAACGATATCTCTTGAAGAACTTATATTAGATTTAATATAAGTTGTTCTTAAAAGGATTGAAAATATATAATCGCAATATATTGCAAGAGTTGGATACTTTTTAATAGATCATTAAATTTATTATTAATTTAAAAAACATAATTATGAAAAATTCAAATAAGCTAGGATTACTTTTTTCAATAGTCTGTATGATGTCAACTTTTTTTCCATGGGCTGAGTCATCTGCGTCAGTCAATATGGGAAGTTTTGGATCATCAAGTGCCAGTAGTGGAAATCTTTCAGGGATTACACTAGGAGTCGGTATTATAGGTTTATTAATGGGGTTGGGATCTTTGTACTCCAGTTTTAAAAAATTGAAGTACACCTGGATCTTAGGAGTATTAATGTTAATAGATGGAATATATTATCTTTTAACAATGAACTCGTCTGGAGTTTCATCGTCTTCTACTTATGGTGATTACTCTGCTTCGGTTAGTGGGAGTGTTGATCCTAAATTTGGTCTATTCCTTTTTACAATCAGTTCTCTATTGTTAGTTATATTTACTTTGAAAGACCGAAAATCTTAAATTATTATATTTGTTTTGGATGTATCAAAGGGGTTTATTTCAAAACTCTTTTGATTACTTCTTATTTATTTTTAAGTCTTCATACATGAATTTAAAATATATATTAAAATTGTATTAATAAACTAGATATTATAAAAAAAGCACTTCTTCTTTTACTGTTAGTTCCTATGGTTTCTTTTGGGCAAAATAACAATAATTCTAAATCTAATTCCTCTAATTCATCAATAAGTATAAATGGAGTTTATGTTTATATTGAAAGAGATTTTTCATTTAAAATTACCGTTACAGGTAGTCGTTGGTCAGGTGTTTCTAAAATATGTCAATACTGTGATACAGAATATGACAGTGGAATAGTTAAAGGAACAGATATTTATGACAGTAGTGGTTACGTTAAAATAGGTTATATTTCAGGGAAGACACTCGTAACTTCTTATGGAGGTAATAGAATTACACTCAGAAAGTAAAAAGAAACTCCAATGACATATATACACTCAATCGCTCAAAAAGAGGAAGGATCAAAATTTTTGATACAGTGATGTTGTCTGGAAAGGTTACAATCTGTAGAATCACGGTTTGGGTGTTATTATTCTCATCAATATTTTTTATTATTTCATGTACAAAAAATGATATTATAACAGATAATGGAGAAGGAATTACCATTGAATTTTTTGATGGATTAAATGATAACCCAACTTATCAACTTTCTAAAGATTCAAATGGGTTTTACATCTTAACCTTAGATAGAAGTAAAAATCAAACCATTCAACGAATTACAGGTAAATTACTCAGAAATGAGTATCCTATTGAGGATTTATGGAGTGGTCCTCAATCCAAAAAAGTAAATTGGAAATCTAATCTATATTGGTGGTTATTAGAGGGAGAAACTGTTGCAAATATCACTAAAACTTACCTTAATTTATTTACAGGAGAATTGGTTTACATTAACCTGCCACCATTAATAAACTGGGAAGATGTCATCGTTCCAACTATCAACAAAAGTTCATATAGTAATACGGAAACTGGAATAGTAAATACTGTAATTGCTCCAATTCAACAAATGATTGGAGATACTATGAAGATTAAAATAACATATATACACTCAATCACTCAAAAAGAAGAAGGATCAAAATTTTTTGATATAATTGGAGAAAGAGTTTTTAAAGATTCTACCTATGTTATTTTAAAATAACTTTAAATCATACCCCCGAAAAACTCCTCCCAAACTTATCACAAACTCTTCCAACAGTTTCACTTCCCATAAAAGGGTCGAGAACTAATTCAAACTCTTTAGATGTTTGAAGAATAGGTAATCTGATTATTTCATTAGGGAAGGGTGCTGGGTGTTTTCCTTCGTTATGTAACTTATGTTAGATTTAACAGAAGTTTAAATCTATGATTTTTTAATAACTATCAAATCAGTTTCAGTCTTAACAAGTCTTTTTTACCTAAAATTGATTTGAAATAAAGTATCTCTCATTATTATTGTGGAATGAGCATAATACATATAAGGTGTTTTTAATAAGGGAATAATATCTTTAGAAAGAACAAATTCATTATTATAAAACAGATGCATTCTTTCGTTTTCTAATGAAACATATGTGTGTTAATTAAATTATCCTCACTAACAATTAAAGTTTGTGAAAAAGAGAATGTATGAAATAAAATAAAAGTACTTGCTTTATATAGCAAGTTTGTGCAACTTGAAAACTATATTATATATTTGAGTAAATCAGTTAAACACTTTATTATGATAAAATTAATTAAAAAAATATTTCTGATAGGAGTATTAGGAATAATTGTAATTTCTTGCAGCGATTCTAAGTCGTCTAAATCTAAAAAATGTGACGATATGAAGAGTTACAATAAAGGAAAGCAAGAGGGTCAAAATAACAATATGTATGCTGACTGTAATTATTATTGGGAAATGGATAAACAGTGGGTTGATGATAAATCATGTTTCTGTAAAGGATATAATGATTATAATAAATATTAATTAACAAATAAAATTTAACCATTGTGAATTCTTTCGTTTGTAATTATTTTCACATAGGGTATGATGGATGAAAGTCTTAAAATATTCTAAAGATCACGTTTTAAAAGACAGATAATAATTAAAAACTAAATAATGAAATACGAATGTCCAAATTGTAAACAATTTACATATGAAAAAGGATGGTCCAATCTTGGATGTGGATTTATACTTTTATTAGGTCTCCCAATTTTTATTGGAATGATTCCTGGAGCGTCTGGTTTTTATGGAGGAACTGTTGATATGGGGATTTTTGTTTATATTATACCATTGTCGATGATCATTGGAGTAATCGTAATAATCTTTTCTTTTATCTCACCTCAAAAAACAATTGATTATACATGTTCAAACTGTAAATTCACCCAAAAACACAACATTTAAGCAACTAAATAAATTAACTATTATGAAATCTATACTTTTAAAATATAATTTTTGTGAAAGATTAATTTCTTGATACTACATATTTATTTCGGGTTATTTATCTTTGAAATAATGTTATTTAACTCAATCGAATTTCTATTATTTCTCACTGTTGTATTTGTTTTATACTGGTTCGTATTTAACAAAATACCTAAAACATCAGAATCTATTGATTCTTTTTAGTTCTTATGTGTTTTATGGATGGTGGGATTACAGATTTTTATATTTAATATTTCTTTCTACAATTGTTGATTATTTCACTGATGAATCATTAAACTAAATATTCTTCTACAAAAGTACTTTTACAAATATTGTTTTTGGACATTTTTTTTCAAATCATATCCCACAAAACTCCTCGCTAACTTATCACAAACTCTTCCAGTAGTTCCACTACCCATAAAAGGGTCTAACACCAATTCAAACTCTTTTGAGGTTTGAAGTATTGGTAGAGTTATTATTTCCTCAGGGAAAGGAGCAGAGTGTTCTCCTTCGATATCTAACTTTTGATTTGCAACAGAAGTTCTCACTAAATCCTCATTCCAATAATCTCCCATATTCTTTCCTTTAATGTTGGGTAGGTATGGTGAAACAGAATTGGAGTATTCTCCATTTACACTTCTGTGTCGAGGTGGAAGAGAGGGTTTTGTTTTATCAGAGAGTTTGGTGAGTGTAGGGTAATAATCATACTCCATAGATTTCACCAAATGAAAGATGAATTCATAAGATGGAGTAAGATTAGATTTTGAAGAGGAGGGTTTGGGATTGGTTTTAGACCAGATAATGGTGTTTCTAAGTATCCATCCTTGTTCTTGAAGTTTTAGTATTACTCTATGAGGAACATTTTGAAGGTTTTTATTGTAAAAAGTATCTCCTAAGTTTAAAAAGAAACTTCCTCTATCATTTAGAACTCTTTTACAATCTCTGAGATGTTCTGATAGATTTATTACAAACTCTTCGGAAGTCTTCTCATTACCTAATCCTTCTTCTTCAGCATACTTTCTTTTATTCCAATAAGGAGGAGAGGTAAAAATAGTTTGAACTTCACCATCATTTAGTTCACTCATATCATTTGATGATTTCTGATAAAACCTCCAATTAGATTTATTGATTGAATCTGATTTAACAGAGGTATTAGATTCTCTACTTTCTTTCTCTTTAAGTTCTCGTTGTATTTGAAGATAAGATTGGTTTACAGTAAGTATTCCTTTATCTAAAAGTTCTATATGTTCAGGTTGATTTTTATAAATAAACACCAATCTTCTTAGTTGAGAGGAAGATATTCCCATTTCTTTGGAAACAATATCTCTTGTGGAACTTATGTTAGATTTAACAGAAGTCAAATCCGTTCGTTTACCCTGTCCTTTTCTGTAAAGATTATCAAGTGTTAGATATTCATTAATGAGTTCCTTAAAACTCTTTATTCTCTGTTTATTGAAGTGTATTAGGAGTAATTCTTCTTCTCCTTTATTAACCTCTTTAATCTCAACCTCAACTTCTTTCCATCCCAATCTTTTAATAGACTCAAATCTTCTATTTCCACTAATAATCTGATGGTGTTGATCAATAATTAAGGATTGAAGTAATCCAACTTCAGAAATACTCTCCATAAGTTCTTCAATGGATGAAAGGTTATAGATTTCTTTGTTCTTGGGATGGTGTTTGAGGGAGGATACTTTGGCTTTCATAAGTTAAAAGTAGCAAATTCTAAGATGGTAGGCAAGTAATCAGGAAATCAACTGTTTTACCTTTTCTTTCCATTCTAATTCCATTTGCTCATCCATTTTTAACCAGTCTTTTAATAGCTTTTCATGTATCTCTTTAAAGTTCCAATCCTGTTCTTTGAACTCGAACGAATCAATCCAATCTATGCCATTAAAATAGTCCTGTTTATTCTTCAATTAATTCCAGAATAGCCACGAATCCTCCACCTTTTGCCAATTCGATTGAAAAGCTATCTATGTTAGTAAAAACTTCCTCCTTATAATTAACTTCAGATGGATATTCATTTGCATTCTTAGCATCTTCAAAAATCTTAGCTTTATATTTTCCTTTTTCTAAGAAACTGAAATTAATTGTTAATTTACGCTCATCAGCATCTGTCATGCTACCTATAAACCATTTGTCACCCGCTTTTCTTGCTACGAATTATTGTTTAACTAAATTTTTCGTACAATGAAAACAACTAAATTTTTATTTCTAAGCTTATTAGCTTTCAACTTTTTATTTTCTCAGCAACGAGATTGTGAATTGTTTTTATGTAACTCTTTTGAGGAGATTTCTTCTTTCTACGAATTAAATGATAAAGTTGATTTTGGTTCAACTTCATTTTATTTCACTGAAATAAATATAGAGTTAAAAACACTTTCATTTAATTCTTCAGAAGGTCTAAAACTTCATTTGGTTTTTGGAAAAGATGACTTCATCATTGAGGGCGAGTTGTTCACTAAGAATAAAACCTTTGTGAAAAAATTCAACATCAATAAAATTGAATCCTGGGCCTTACACCCTAAAGACGACTTTGTGTGGCAGATTGTTAATAGGGTCTTTGAATACACAGAAAAATAGAAGTTATGGCAAATTTAAAAGGAGAAGTCACCTTCAAAGTAACTTTTATTAATCTAGGGGTACCTGCGAGTATGTATTCATCTGCTATTATTCATAAAGAGTGTGCTGAACAAGTTTTCGCAAATGCCCCACTGTCAGGCATTGGATATAAGATGAAACCAAACTTTAAGGTTGAGATGATTGATAAGAATATCAAAAGAGATTTGTGATTGAGAAGTACGCTTTTGTGATAATGCCCATTGCTTAATTGCTTTGGGCTTAGTAAAAGTTGTTAATTCTAAAATGTAAAGAGTTGATTATGAAATAATTTACAATTCTATTTTTAGTCAAGCCTCATGATTTTAAAAAATTGATTTGTGGAGAAAACAATCAGCTTTATATAAAACTTATAAAACAAACAAAGGCAAGTCAACACTCACTTTATTAGCAGCTTGTTTCATTCTTGGTAAAGTGTATTGTAGAACTTACTGAGGAGGATACGCCTTTGGTTTAACTAAGTTTTTCAGATTTTTAACTCTCCCTTTTGTGATACATAACATAATCCAATAACTGGAATTAAAGTTAGTACCATAATTATAATTGGCGGATGGGCTGAACTACCGCTTAATAAATTTACAAAATCTGGTAAAGTCCAAAATAAGTGAACGATAAATAACACAAAAGTTGCTGATTTTAATCCTTCAAGTGTTTTTAATCTAAGAGTGTAGATAACAGAGAGTACAGTTCCCAAATAAATGAATCCAAAAATATATAACATAATATCCAAAACTTCTAGGGCAGGTGCACTATTTGCTAATCCCTGGATATTAAAGTCGCTTATCATTTGATTTTTCATTTCACCTCCCATTTTTGCAAATACTAATGGAATAAATTGAATGACATCAAGAATTAATGTCACTATCAAGATAGTTTTAAAGTTTTTCATCCCAATTAATTTATGATTAATAATACTCCAATTTATAAATATTTATAAAGAATCCCAAAACCTACTTAACAAACAGAGGCAAATCTTCACTTACTTCATTAGTAGCTTGTTTCATTCTTGGTAAGGTGTATTGAAGAACTTACTGAGGATATGCCTGTGGTTTAAAAGAAAACGTCAATAAACAGAAAACGCTAACTTTGACAAAACCTTAAATCAATTTATTACCTTTAAATTATGAATTATAAAATTTTAATGACCGTTACTGGTGTTCTAATTATAGCAAACCTCCTGATTGGATTCTTCACTAATTTTTGGGATGAAACTAATTATCCTGATTATATCAACTCCGTTTTAGGTATTTTTTTAATTCTGTTTGCCACACAAGTTTTTTCCAAAGAGAATAAAAAAGAAAGCAAAGAAGATTGAAGAAATAGAAAACGCCACTAAAGTTAATTAGTGAAGGTAATCACACAAACAAAGGCAAATCTTCACTTACTTCATTAGTAGCTTGTTTCATTCTTGGTAAAGTGTATTTTAGAACTTACTGAAGATATGCCTGTGATTTAAATCTTATTGTTTATCTATACTTTTAAGAGTAGTTTTCTTTTTAATTTTCCATTTACCGATGTTTTTTCCACTTAAACTTTTCAATGCTTCTGCTGCAAATGGATTATGGTCGTGAGAAGGAATATTAGGGAATAATTCAGCACAAAAAGCTCCTAAATTTGCACCATATTCAAAGTCAAATTTTGCTTCATTACCATTTGCAATAAAATTATAAATATTTACAATGTTGTCCCCTATAAAATAATTTGAGCCTTGAGTTGTGAATGAATGTTCTGCAATAAACGAATCGCTAATTCCATCTACTATAACATCGAACTTAACAAATGCTGATGAATTTGATGTAAATTCAATATAATCTACAGTACAAATAAATTGAGCTTCAACCAATTCGTCATTTTCAGATGAGCAGCTTATTAAAATAAAAAGTATTGGTATTAATATTTTTTTCATTGTATTGGTTATGAGGTGTTTAAATATACCAATAATATATAACCCAATCTATCACACAAACAAAGGCAAGTCTTCACTTGCTTCATTAGTAGCTTGTTTCATTTCTGATAAAGTGTATTTTAGAACTTACTGAAGATGATATGCCGATGATTTAATCAAGTTTATGGTTAATTGAGTCAAGTAGTTTAATCATTTCATTGTATTTAATCTGCTCATCCATATGCTGCTGAATATGTTGATGCCTAATGTTTTGAGGGGGGTCATTATAATCCCTAACAAATTCTGATACTATACCAAAAGTGGCTAAAGAACCAAAAAATAAACACCCCATTATAAATATTGTTGTGTTAATAGCAATTGTTGAGAGTGGGTCTTTAAGATAATTTTTTAGCAATTGTTTCATATTCCTAAATTTACTAATTCTATCTCAAAGTATTAGGGAGGGAGTTAGGTATTTAATTAGTTTTTAAATTTTGGAAAGAAGTATTCTAAAAAGAAAGCCATTAGACAACAGATTCCAATAGCTAATAAATAACCCTCTTCATCACTTATACCCATATAATTATCCCCTAAATGGGAAGTTGAAAGTATCATACCTGTAAAGAGAAGGAAGTAAAAAAAAAGCTTTTTTAAGAGGTTTTTCATTTTCCTAAATATACTTATAATATTTCTACTCCGTGTTTTTCTTCCAGAACTTCCTGCAGATGATATACCTGTGGTTTAAAAGAAAACCCTTCTGAATTAACAAAAGGGTTAGAAACTAACTAAACATAAACAAATAAAAGGTTTATAATAGTTAAGACAGCTATTCAATTAAAAAGTAACATCTGTAAATCATAATAATTCGTTAAAATTATAAGTCTATATCACAAAGACAAGTCTTAACTGACTTCATTAGTAGCTTGTTTTATTCTTGGTAAAGTGTATTGTAGAACTTACTGAAGATATGCCTGTGGTTTAGGTAATATATCATTATACGAACGCTACCCCAAAAAGAAAAGTGGATTTAAAAACCCCACCCCCCAAAATACAGCAACAAGAGTATTCAGTTTTTTAGCTTTTAAAAACAATGTCATAGTCCACGTCCTTACCAATATGCTTAGTTACATACTTACATACAGTCTCACTATCATAGACTGGTTGATAGTCTCCAACAGAAACATTCCCAAGTCCATACTTAACTTCTTTATAGGTCATGTCTGTATTAGTGCCAATAAGCATATGAACATGTAGGTTATTATAATCTCCCTTGTCTCTTTCTGTTACATAGAATGCCTGTTCTACCTTATTAGAGCTATTTAGAAGCTTTGTAAGCCAGTTTCTCACCGTCATGGTGCCAATCTTATAAGGTGTTCTACAAGTTGCGAAGTAGTTCCATTGGAATTGTTGGATAAAGTTTGCGTAATCATTGTGTATTCTCATAGTACTTGGGTTTATGCAATAGCAGGGATTAAGGCATTTTTATTAATTCATCTTTAAAAATGCTTATAAGTGCTGTTATTATTGACAATAAAAGTACTTCAAAGACTAATCCAAAAAACAAGTGTAATGAAGAATAAGTAAAAAACAAGGGACAAATATGTGGACAAATAAGAAAAGGCATTAACAGTAAAATTACCGTTAACGCCTTTAATTGCTGGTGGTCCCACCTGGACCCGAATCTATGCAATATGATACTTATCTAAAACTCAGTAATATCAGCCTTAATATCAATAAATACAATACATACAAGAGCTTTTGTTTGTCTTGTGTCAATGCACTAAATTGTATGTAATAGCATAAAATAGCACTATTTGTTGCCAATATGTTGCCAAATGACTAACTTTAAGATATGGCTTCGATAGGTTTTAGATTAAAATCAAAAGAGAATAGACAGGTTAGTATTTACATATACTTTAGTCCTGCAAATTCAAAGGTTGTTTCTGCAAGAACTGGACAAACTATCAACCCATCTGATTGGAGCTCATCTAAGAAAAAAGCGAAAACTACAGACCCTTCTCTGATAAATTTAAATACAACGCTAACCTCGCTTGAAAAGTTTATTAGTCAAGCCCTAAACAATGATCTGACATATGGGATTGAGATTAATAACAGGTGGCTCAACAAACAAGTAGATGCATTAATTCAAAACTTAGATTTTGCCCCTACATTCTTGGACTATGCCAATGCTAACATTCCAGAAGATATACAGGGTGAATCTTTCAGAAATATAGTAAATCAAAAAACAGCAAAAGGACGAGATGCTATATATTATACTTATTACGAATATCCGTCGGTACATATGGTTAAAAGACATTATGGGGTTAGAACTGAGCGGTATAAACTAATGCATTTTTATTATGATATTGACGAGTGGGAACTCTATGATCTTGAAAAAGACCCTTCTGAGATGCATAATCTTTATGGACAGAAAAAGTATGCAGAAGTCCAAAAAAATATGCATATTCGTTTAATAGAATTAAGAACACGATACGGAGACTCTGACTCCCTTAATCAAATGCACATAGAACGCTATTTGTCAGAAAGAAAATAGAAGCGAAACTAATTTATTTATTATCGAAAACTATTTTGGAAAGCTGAGATAGGAATCGATTAGATGATTCTCTCAGCTTGGAGTTGAGAACAAAAAATTACAGGAAAATAATGATGTTAAATAATACTATTTTAAAAAAAACCTTGCTTTTTTTAAGTTTAGTCCTCACTATTATGATTGCTAGTTGCAAACAAACAAAAAATATTGAAATCACTCAAAAAAACATTGTAGAAATAGCAGGTATGGTTTGGATTCCAGGTGGTACCTATGATATGGGTGCTTCAGAAGGTGACGGCATGGCGCTTCCTCATGAGAAGCCTAAACACACTGTGAAGGTCGATGGATTTTATATGGACGTTACAGAAGTCACCAACGCTGAGTTTTCTAAATTCATTGATGCTACTAACTATGTGACCACTGCAGAACGGCCTGTGGATTGGGAATTGATCAAATTACAACTGCCTCCAGGTGCTTCAAAACCTCATGACTCGTTACTTAGACCCGGTTCCCTTTTGTTTAAAAAAGCTAAGGAATCTATTTCCAATTTATATGACTTTTCTCAGTGGTGGAAATGGACAGTTGGGGCTAACTGGCAAGAACCTGAGGGACAAGGGAGTAGTATAGTTGAAAAAGATAATCATCCTGTTGTTCATGTGTCTTATGAAGATGCTATGGCTTATTGTAATTGGGCCGGAAGACGTTTGCCTACCGAAGCAGAATGGGAGTTTGCAGCTCGTGGAGGTAAACAAAATAATATTTATTTCTGGGGCAATTCAACTGATAAATTATCAAGCTACGTGAACAGTTGGGAGGGGGAATTTCCTGTGGATAACACCAAAGCTGATGGCTTTGAAAGGAGTGCGCCAGTTAAAACCTATCCATCCAATGATTATGGTTTGTATGAAATCTCAGGTAATGTTTGGGAATGGACCAGTGATTGGTATAGTATTAACTACTACAAAGAATGTTTAAGTACTTCAGTCACAAACAACCCTAGAGGACCAGAAAAGGCCTACAATCCCAATAATCCCTACATTGAAGAACGCGTTATTAGAGGAGGCTCATTTTTATGTAATGCATCTTATTGTGCTAGCTATAGGGTGTCATCCAGAATGGCTTCCGATCCCGGCACATCGTTGGAGCACTTGGGCTTTAGAACAGCTCTTTCACAAATAAAGGCAAGTCTTTAAACTCATCTATTTCAACTTGGGTAAAGTGTATTGTAAGGCCAGTTGTACAAAACTGTTTTTAAAGCTTGTTTTCATTATCTGACGTCTTTTGATGATTTATAGGGTTTTACTGGTATTAATCGACAAAGTAAATAAACATTTAAAAAAGCATACTAATTAATGCGCATCTAATTAATTTTAGGGGCGTTTTCTATTTAGTCGCTTTTCTTAAAGTAGTATTTACGAACAAGCATATAAGCACCAAGACCAAAAATAAAAGCACCTGAAGGATAGCCATTAAATTTCAAGCCATTACTTAAAAAATGATGTAATATGAGAAGTAACCCAATTGATGTATAAACTTCAGCTTCGTTTTTTTTGAAAAATCTCTTCATATCCCAAATGTATTAGTCGTTTTCTTATTTATTGACGTTATTGAATAAATAAAGGTCAAGTGGTAATGATTCTTTCTAGCCCTCACTGATGCAATTGATTTCGGTGGGGGTATTTTATGTTTACGAAAATGATTATTAGACAATTTCACAGCTTTCGTATAATTAAAAGCACAACTTGGTAAGGGTAGTGATTTTTTACAAAATCGCCACCTTTTTTTTATAATTTGGCGTACTTGATTTTGTAAAAGATGTATTTTTAATTTTGATGTGTTTCCGACCAATCACTACTAACACAACTTTCATCTCGTTGGCTCGAATAAGCCCTTTTGAAAATAAAAATTTTAAAAAAACGAACCTAGAGTAGTACCTCCCCTGACCTAATCTGTATTATATAGACAACAAAGTAAATCATGCAGAAGGATATTCATCTGTAGATTTATGTGTTAAAACTTTTTCATGAAGGTTTTAATAGTTAATTGATTGGACACCTCTAGTTTTCCAGCTAGGGGTGTTTTTGTTTTTGGCAGCTAAATCTGATTAAAACATTCTCTTGTTGTACTTTTTGTAAAGCCGTAGCTAATGCTTTTTATGAAAATAAATACCACATATTGAGAAAACAAGAGTACTGATATACTGTTTATAAAGCTTGTAAATAAAGGTCAAGTGGTAATGATTCTTTGTAGCCCTTACTTTAGCAGTTGCTTTTAGTGGGGGTTTTATTTTAAATCCCTGAACATACTGAAGATGATATGCCTGTGGTTTAAAATCCCAACCCCAAAACAAAAGTAGGTAATTAGAACCCAGCTATCCCTAGTGAAATAAGTGGTTTAGAGATATACGATTCATAGAATCCTTGGGATGTGGTTTTGCTTATAAAAGATCATATTTATCTATCACTTTTCATTCAAGTAAGTGCCATCTCCAAAAGTGAATATTTTAGAGGGAGTTCGTGCTTTTTTTAAAATCGTTTCCATCTTCTTTACCAAATTCGGGTGAGTATTGCTTAAATTATTTTCCTCGCCCGGGTCGTTTGATAGGTCATAAAGCTCCAAAGTAGCTTCAGTATTTAAAAGCACATTGTACTTTACTGCCTTCCAGTTTCCTTTTCGTACGGCTTGCCGTCCTCCCTTCTCATGAAATTCCCAGTATAAATATTCATGATTCAACTGATTTTTATCTCCTAATAAGGTGGGTAAAAATGATATGCCGTCCAAGTTATTAGGAACATCAGCCCCTGCAATTTCTGAAAATGTAGGAAAGATGTCCCAAAATGCAGATACATGATCTGTGAGAGTATTTGGCGCTATCTTTCCTGGCCAGCTAACGATCATGGGGACACGAATTCCGCCTTCGTATAAATCTCGCTTTAATCCCTTAAAAGGGCCATTGCTATTGAAATATTCGGGATCTGCACCAGCTTCCTGATGTGGTCCATTATCTGAAGTAAATACAATCACAGTATTATCTGCTATCCCAAGTTCTTCAACCTTATCCATAATCTCCCCTACTTGATTGTCTAATAATTCAATCATGGCTGCAAATGCAGCATGGGTTTCTTTTTGAGACCTATATGGGCCTTGGTTAAATTCTAGACCATCGTCTACCCCTATATATGCCTTTTCAGGAGGGTACTTACCCCTGTGGTTTAACATATATACTTCGGGAGCAGAAAGTTCGGCGTGTGGAATAATAGATGGGACATAGAGGAAAAATGGACTATTTAGATTATCCTCCATAAATTGTAAAGTTTTGTCGTGGATTAATTCAGGAGCATAAATGACATCTTCTTTCCCTTTATTTTCTTTAAGAACAATAGAATCCTGATTGGACCATAAATGATTAGGATAATAATTGTGCCCCATACGTTGGCAATTATAACCAAAAAAAGTGTCAAATCCCTGTTTTATTGGGTCTCCTTCAGATTTTGGAAAACCTAATCCCCATTTTCCGAATGCTCCAGTGACATAACCTTCTTTTTTTAGTGCTTCAGCAATCGTATAAGTGTTTTCTGGTATTGGATACTGCCCTTCGGGTTGTATCTCCTTGTTTCCTCTCACTACGGTGTGTCCAGTATGCATTCCAGTCATTAAAGATGATCTACTTGGTGCACAAACTGTGCTTCCTGAATAGTGTTGTGTAAACAGCATACCTTGTCTAGCCAACTTATCTATATTGGGAGTCGTAAATTTCTCTTGACCATATATACTTAAATCTCCATAACCTAAATCGTCGGCTAAAATATAGATTAAATTAGGCTTTGAATAGACTTTTTTTTCAGCCATTTTAATTTCCTTGTTCTTACAGGAATACCCTAACAGTATTGCAATAAAAAGAATCAGAAAGGATAATTGTTTAGAATACATGATTTTAGTTTTAATGAAGATTTTTTATTTTTCCGAGATATAGTCAGGATTCAATTCGGTTGGAATTGGAGCGTCTACTTTTACTTGCCAAGTTCTTAATTTCTCAAGTAATTCATGGACCTTTATCGGTTCTTTTTCAGCAATATTGTTTCTTTCTCCTGGATCATTAGGTAAATAGTAAAGTTCAACGCCTTGATCTTCAGAGTAGATATGTAGCTTCCAGCCTTCGAATAAAACTGTAGACCCTGGGCGAGTTCGAAATAAAGGATTTCGACCATCATCATTTAATTTATCAGAGCTCTGAAGATAAATTGGAAAATGCCAGAAAAAAGGTCTTGGTTCTAAACTATTCCCTATTAGAATAGGAAGAATACTTTGACCATCCAATAGTTTTCCCATCATCTCAATATCTAATATTTCTTTGAAAGTTGGGAAAAATCAACATAGATAATTGGTCTATATGTGGAGATTCAAAATAGCCATCGTCCATAATACCAAGATCTTTCCATCCCAAGTCATCTGCATTAATATAAACCACATTTGGGCGATTATTTATTTCGTTTTTATAGTGACTTTTATCCTTATTCAAAGTAAAAAACAATCCAGTTAGTGCAATAGTTAGTTATACAAAAAATCTCATCTTTTAGTTTGAGTTTATTCGGTTTTGAATTTAAATATAAAAAACTCGGAAAAAGGGACAAGATTTTCTAGGTCTTGTCCCAAAAATAAGATTTTTTATCTGTAACCGTTATTGGTAGGGTCTGAATCCAACAACGCTGGATTAAGTATAAATTCTTCAGTTGGTATTGGTAACAATACGTGACGGGGCTTAATGTTTGGAGCGGGATCATAGACTCGGTATTCCGTATTCTTCACAACATCTAACAGTATGCCCCAGCGTATTAGATCCATACGCCTCTCTCCCTCAGCGGCAAGTTCCCATTTTCTTTCATCGTACATAGCCAGTCTAAAGTCGTCTTTTGATAGTCCGCTTAAAGGTTGGTCTGGCTCAAAGGCGCGTTCTCTAACTTTATTTATATATTGATAAGCACTTGTAGGGCCATTGAGTTCATTTTCTGCTTCTGCCGCCATTAAATAAACATCAGCGAGTCTGAAAATCAATTTATTATCAGCGTGATTGCCTCTTGGCGAATTGATTTGGTCTAAGTTCCATCTTTTTGGCATGTAAGGAAAATTCAATTCATAGCCCAGGTATTCAGTAGTAATATTTGAAGCCCTTCGTAAATCATCCAAAGGAAATTTCTTAACAAAATCAGGTAATGGAATTTGGAGACCGTATCCTGTAAAACCTTCATTTCTAGCAGCCAGAGCCGCGGATAATTCAGCCTTTTTTGAACTCTCTTTGGGTTCGTCTCTTATTCGAGGTGTAAAATGATCAACCCAATCATTTCCCCAACCATGATCTTGCATTAAATCTTTACCAAAGTCAGTTGACCAAATGATCTCTTCGTTGTACTCATTATCCAGTCTAAAAACAGAGGCATATTCATCCAATAATCTATGAGGAGAATCATTAATAATCTCTAAGGATTTATCTCTTGCCTGTTGCCATTTGTTTTGTATTAAATAAATCTTTACCATAACTGTGGCGGCAACCCATTTGCTTACCTTTCCAAAATTATCAGAATTAATTGAAGATGGTAATGAAAGCTGAGCTTTCTGCAAATCAACTAAAATTTCATCCCTAATAGTTTTTTTATCCGTTCTAGGAAGAGCTTGGACTTCTGAAATGGGTAAGTTTTCCCTGTAATAAGGGACATCCCCCCATAAATTTGTTAAGTAATAGTATGCGTATGCACGATGAAAAAGGGTTTCAGCTTCTATAACGTCTTTATTCGCTTGAGAGATTACATCATTGAGTTCCAATTTGGATAAGATCGTATTAGTATTTAATATTATTGAATACAGACCTTGCCACGTTTTCGGAGCTCCGCTGTTCCAATAGACTGCATCAATGGTGCTTTCGCTTAATGAATACGACATCATTTGTTCTACCTGCCCAAAATTCCTATTAGGGCCAACGATATCAGCACCGTTTTCCGTGAATCGGTACAAGCCGATGGAGCCGTGCAAATAATCCTGTCCCCAGGTATCATATAGTCCAACGATAGCTAGTTCAAACTCTTCAATCGTGTTGAAAAATGTATCTGGAGAAGTTATAGATTTTGGATCTTCCTCAAGATATGAGTCACACCCTATTAACATAGTGCCTATGACGAGGATTAATATATATTTGGTTATAAATTTCATGTCTTTTATTTTTTTAATTTATTTATTTTCTGGTCAATTCAAAATTTAATTCTGGTTCCTATCGAAATAGTACTAGCAGTGGGATATTGCCCATTGGAAAATCCTGTGGTAAGATTAGTCTCGTTGTCGTTCGTTCCACTATACTGACTTGTTTCGGGATCCTTTAATCTAAAATCTGATATTACGAAAAGGTTAGCGCCTACTAAGTAGACCTGTATTGCTTTAAAAGTCTTTAAACCTAGATCATTAACAGGGATATTATAGGCTAGTCTAAGACTCTTTAAACGTATATGTGATCCATCTTCTATCATTACAGAGTTGTTGTAAATTTCAGACAATGACGCCACCGAACCAGCCCTAGGTATGTCGGAATTTGAATTTGTTGGCGTCCAACGGTTTAGTGTCTCTTTATATTTTGTGAGTTCGGCTCTACCAAAATAGGCGGTTTGGGTAAGGCTATTAAAAACCTCGTTACCGTAAGTTCCTTGAAAGAAAAAGTCTAAATCGAAATTTTCAAAGGATATACTGTTGCCTATACCATAATAAAAATCAGGCTGTGGGCTCCCCAATATCTCAAAATCAGTCTGTGTAATATTTCCATCACCATCTGTGTCTTTAAAACGTGGCCCTCCAACATCGTGATTCCCTTCGTAACCAGCTAGATCAATTTCTGCCTGTGACTTCCAAGTTCCAAGGTATTCAACCCCCATAAATACGGGGACAGTTTCACCAACAATTAGACGTGCTCCTGTACCTCCTTGACTTGCTGGGGTTGCCAAGTTAATGAAATCTACACCGCCTAGATCAGTTACCTTATTTCTATTTCCCGCTAAAGATAATGATGTTGACCATTTAAAGTTGTCATTAGAAATATTGATGCTATTTATTAAAAGTTCTAAACCTGTATTTTCAATACTTCCAATATTCTTAAGTTGGCTAACAAAACCTGTTTGTCTGGGCAATTGAGAGTTAAGGAGCAAATCCTTGGTCTTTTTTTGATAATAGTCTACCTCGATCGAAAGACGGTTATCGAAAAAGCCCATCTCTAAGCCAATATCAAGCTGCTTTGTGGTTTCCCATTTAAGATCAGGATTTTCTGGACGACCAAGTCTAACACCTGGATTTTCAGTAGCATTAAAAGACGTATTGGCCAAATCCAAAAGAGCTAATGTTCTGAATGAGGGAATGGCTTGACTACCAGACATTCCATAACTTGCTCTAAGTTTTAAATTGTTGAAAACCCCCAGGTTTTTAATGAACTCTTCCTCGGACAACTTCCAGGCAACTGCACCCGAAGGGAACATTGCATATTTATTACCAGGGGCAAAACGAGAAGAACCATCCATCCTACCCACTAACGTGAACAGGTATTTATCATTTAATGAGTAATTAATTCTACCCAACCATGAAATCAGTTGATAAGAATTATAGTCAGACCCCACTCCATTTCGTGACGGGTCAGCTCCAAAGCTCATATTATTATACCCTGTAGCATCATTTGAAAGACCGTAGGATTCTGAAAAACTAGATTCAAATTCAGATTTCTGTATCGTAAATCCGGCCAAAACAGACAAATAATCATTTTCACCTATATCGGTGTTGAAGGTCATTGTGTTTTCATTAATATAACTAACCTCTAAAGAATTGTCAACCCTTGCGTCTCCACCATTACTTACAATAAGATTGTTTGGAAGAGCGCCTGGGTTAAATCTGTTCCTTTTAAAGTCATTGATTTGAGGATTAAATGTCGATTTAAATGTCATATTATCCCATGGCCTAAATTCCAAATAAAAGCTACTCAAAATATTGGTTATTTGGCTGTGATCTTCTTTTATATTCAAATCGGCTTCAAAGTTTGACGCTATCCCTCCAGTAATTGGATCTAAGGCAGTATAGTTTCCTAAATTATCAAAAATTGCTCTTGTTGGCGTTGTAGCTTGATATAGCTCGTCAAAATTGAATTTAGCGTTTTCTTGGCTTAACCTTGAGAGATTAACCCGCATACCAAACTTAACCTTCTCGGATAATCTAATATCCATATTGGTTCTAAAAATATGTTTTTTTATTCCAGAGGATCTGATAAGGCCGTCCTGATTGAAAGAATTAGCGGATATATAGTAATTCGTTTTTCGGTTTTCAGAAACTCCTGAAACAGATACATCTACATTGTTAATAGGTGCGGATCGACTTACTTGGTCTACCCAATTTACATTTGCAACTTCATTCAAATTTGCAAAGGGTAAAGCCGAGCCTCTAAATGCAGCATCTTCATTCGCATAAGAAGCATGCTCTGAGCCATTTAGAAAATCTATCTCAGTTAACATTGACTGCATACCTGTATAAGCGTTTATTGTTATATTTGGCACGCCAGGAGAAGCACTAAATCCACTTTTTGTAGTAACCAAAATTACACCATTTGCACCTCTGGTTCCATAAATCGAAACTGCAACTGCGTCTTTTAAAACATCAATTGACTTAATGTCGTTCGCGTTAATATTACTCAGGTTGTAATCTGTTCCAACAATAATACCGTCTATAACCCATAGTGGTTCATTGTTACCTTGAATCGAATTACCACCTCGAATACGTATCGTGGTCGCAGCTCCAGGTTCACCACTTATAGATGAAACCTGAACCCCAGACGCCCTTCCTTGAAGCGATTGATCCACTCTGGCAGCAGGTAAATTAGCTAGATCGTCTCCGTTAACTTTGGCAACTGAACCGGTAAGATCTTTTCTTCGAACTTCTCCATAGCCGGTTATAACTATTTCATCTAACCCCTCTGAATCAATTTCTAAAACAACATTTATCTTTGATCTTCCATTAATTTCTACTTCTTGAGTCTTAAATCCTAAATAGGAAAACACTAAGGTTTGTTCACCATCTGGTAAATTAATTTCATAGTTCCCGTCAAAGTCAGATGAGGTGCCATTATCAGTTCCAAACTCAACAATACTAGCTCCAGGAAGCGGATTACCATCTATGTCTGTAACGATCCCAGAAACTTGTAGTTTCTGTATATTAATTTCCTCTTTTATCGTTACTGGGATTTCTTCAATAATGATAATCCTATTTTTACGAGTAAAACTAAAACTATACTTGTCGCTAGAAAAACTTTTCTCTAATAGTTCGTTGGCCTTAATTGTTCCTTTTTCAAGATGTAACTTAGGAATTTTTTTAAAAAGGTCTTCTTGATAGATAAACGTATGTTTCGTTTGCTCTCTGAATAGATCAAAAATTTCATCGATTGTATAATCTTTATCATCATTGATTACGATTTTATCGTTTTGACTAAATACTTCGTTAGCAGAAAAACTGAAAACTGTTGTACAAAACAATAGCATAAAGGTTCTCATGATAAATTTTAATTTATTTTTCTTTTTGTAGAAAAACTTATTTATAGTTTTAAATTGCATAATTTGCATATTAATTGGTTAATAAATTTTTAATTAATTAATAATTTTAGGGGATAAAGTGTTTTACTGTCTAGGTATAACTTTGTTCCCTTTCTTTTTTACTCAATAATAATTTTCTTGTCTTTTATCTCATAGGCGTTAATGTATTTTGTTTTCATAATTACAGTTAGTATTTCTTCTATAGAATCATTTTTACT
>Ga0206125_10001531_pt1 | contig 26926 bp, 23 predicted proteins | sample Helgoland_Spring_4_FD_148598 | JGI IMG/M metagenome (GOLD analysis project Ga0206125, IMG submission 148598) | Pelagic subsurface seawater microbial communities from Kabeltonne, Helgoland, North Sea - Helgoland_Spring_Bloom_20160331_1 | ecosystem: Environmental > Aquatic > Marine > Epipelagic ... | reverse complement strand
CTTTTGCTTTTGCTTTTGCTTTTGCTTTTGCTTTTGCTTTTGCTTTTGCCTTTGCCTTTGCCTTTGCCTTTGCCTTTGCCTTTGCCTTTGCTTTTGGTGTGGTTGTCGGTGGGCATATTTTAGTTTTCTGACCAAGTCATCTTGGGGGTAAACCTAGCGAACTTGCTCTTGGTAACTTTGTGAAAGCTAGATGCCAAGATTTGCCTTACTTCTTCCTTTTTTGTCCGTGGAACAACCAATTCATCATGAACGGGTAGGACTGGAATGCCTCTGGAATTACACCTATGCATTGCCTCTTCCATGATACTGCTGTCGAGCAGCTGTAGGTCGCCCCATAAGCACTTATAAGCAACATCCTTGAAGGCAGGGTGACGGAGCAGGAAGTCATCAATGTACCGTCTAGCAGCTGTCAGAGGCTTCTCAGGCCACACTGATTCACCGTCTCTTCGTTCATTCTTCTTGTAGGTTTTGACTACCCAACAATCGTCAAATAAGTCGTACCAAGTACGTGCTGTTGAGATGGATCTAGCAGCTGCATCTTTTGATTTAGCGTTGAAGATTGTGTTGATGAATGCCTTATGTCCTGACCTTGGAATATCTGGATACTCTGGCATTGAGTAGACGTCACCAGTTGAGAACATATTAGGCTCAACACCGACGCCGTGCTGAATTAGAAGCAGCAGTGTTGGATGTAGCTGACTAAAGTCCCATGAACCCACTGAATTATTGTTGATCGTTATGCCTAGTCGCTCTTCTTTAGGCATAGATACGAAGGGGCTATAGAAACGTCCCCCAATACCCGTATTACCTGTCCACTTCCTCTGATACCTCAACATAAGTGGATCTATGCCTTCATAAGTAATAGCAGTAGAAGTAAGACTCTTGATGTCGCTAGTTGTTAGCAACTGATGGTGCCTTTGCAGCACATCAATGGTTCTTCTGTAGCTATCAGAGTTTATGTACTTTGCAGGAAGAGGAAGTAGCACGCCTTCGCTGTCCTTCAGTTCAACCAAAGGTATGTCGTTGTCTGCTTCTACTTCTTCTACCTTGAGACTCTTCAGTAAATTCCTGAAGCTGAGACTCCTGCAGTAAATCGTTACCAACCCACCTTGCTGCTTCTTTGCATATTCAGGAGGAATAGCTTGGTAGGCTTTACCGACCCAGCCTAAGTCCAACATCGCTTTGAACAACTGCAGTGTCTTTGGTGTTAACCAGACTTGCTTTCTAGAGCCAGCAGAAAAGTAATCTTTCTTGGTGCCGAAGCGAAACATGTCACCTTCACGCATCCACAAAGAAGCAACCAACTTACGTGCTGCTTTCGTCCAGCCCGGTTTATCTTTTAGAAAGCTTTTACCACTGGCTATGTGTGTAACAAGAATATCAGCTGCTGCCCTAACTTCAGGGTGGCCTGAGTAGTGTTCAATGCGAAGGTAGGTAAAGTCCTTGAGTTGCATATAAATAAAGATGCCTCAGAAGTACCTACATTGCCACACACACTTGTTGGTCAAAAAATAACCAATATTGATCTGGGCATTACGAGTAGAGACACCTGAAAGCATTGGTTTTTTTATGCATTGATGTATGCGGAAAAATAGCAGTTCGGTTTTTATTGACGCACTTCAGGTGCTGGTATTTGAACGCAATCAAACTCAATGTGATGTAGTGCTTCATGCAGTCGTGCCACTGAAAACCCCTGCCCATAAGCTTCACCAGTTGTGCCTGTAGACCTGCCAACAAAGTTCTCTGCTAATTCGTCTGAGCAGCCTGAATTACGGAAACCATCCTTAATATTGTGCCTAAAGGAATGGAAGCTGGTCTTGTCAGTTTTAATGCCGATGTTTATGAGGTATCGACTGAACCATTTGGAGAACGTACTTGAATAAGTCCCGTCGGCAGCCATAGGCGCATCTGTAAACAAACGACCCTTAGCGTCTTGTTTTGCGTGGCTTTCTTGAAAACTTAAAAAACCCATGGAGATAAGATCCTCATGAAGCGGAACTAATCGCTTCGATTGTATTGTTTTGAGCTTTTTGTCTGGGTGATTAAGGTTTAGGTCAAATACCCAAATATTTTCGTATTGCCTCACGTCTTCCACATAAAGCTGAAGAATCTCCTGTTCTCGCATACCTGAATACAGACCAATGAGTGGCACCCAGTACTTGTGCGATCCTACTGGGATCATTCGTCCGGCTTTGTGGCATGAGGCAAGTGTCTTACATCCCGTGTATAAAGGTGACGAGAACAAGTCGGTTAACTGCTCCTGACTAAAGGGAAGGCGCTGTGATCGCTTGTTAAGCTTAGTTTTTTTTGTGTTTCCTTTCCCTTTGAAGGGGTTTGAGCTGACGTAGTCCAGTTCTTGGATGGCAAAGTTAAAGAGGCTGCTTAACGACTGAAGGTAGTTGTTCTGTGTCGTTGTACTCAGTAGTTTAGCGCCGTCACGCTCTGCTGCATCAATCATTTCAATTGGATTTAACGTGGGGTAAATTTTCTTCGCATTACTTGGCGATCGCTGGAGAAGTTCTTTGAATGCTCTCGCTGTCTTAGTAGATATATTTTCAAGTGAAAGTTTGGTCGCACGTATACCCTCTGTCACTTCGATGAACTCCACGAAAAAGGTAAATATGGCGAGAACACTGCGATGTTGTTTCGTACTCCATACGCCTTGCTGTTGAGCTAGGTATTTATCAATTACTCCTTGAAACTGAAATTCAGAGTTGCAAGGTGTTGTTTGCTCCTGTTCTTCAGAAAATAACTCCTCAAGGATCAAGTCAGGATGCTCCAATTCTCCTTTCACTATTAACTCCGCATTACTGTAGAAGTCGGCAAGTCCATGGAGGGCTGCTCTGCAGAGTTGGTTGTAGATAGCTTTTGAGAAGCTTTCAGCTCTGTCGCCAAAATATTTCTCAACGATAGGAGTGGCCGAACTCAGACGTGATTTTCTCAGATCTACTAGTATCTCGTCTCTGAAGGTTCTTGTTGTGAACGCTTCTAGTTCCACATCTTCATCAGACCTGTTGTCGAAGGTTTCGAGTGCTTCTGTCAGTAATACATGGGTTTGATCTTGGCAGACTCTGGTAGAAAACCGTCGAAGCTCCTCTTGCGTGAGTAGAGTTGCTCCCTTGGAAATCTTTTCAAACAGTTTGTCTAATAGGTCGGCCATTGCTATAGCTGCTCTTTGCGCCACTCTAAGATCAGATGTAATTAATGATCGTATAACTTCCCGCTGACCGAAAACACCTCTTAAGTTTTTTGGCACACTGCGGCGGAAATAGAATCTTTGATGGCGTACAGACAGGTAAGAAACCGTGTTCATGTTGTATCTCCCGATGTATCTAAACAAGTATTTCGGTCAATACAGACGGCTAAAGTTTATTTATAAGTAATTGATTTATAGGTATTTAGCAAAAATATGGCGGAAGAGGTAGGAGTCGAACCCACCAGGCGCCTTGTCAGCACCTCACTGGTTTTGAAGGCCAGGCGCCCCACCGGGGACGTCGCTCTTCCGAAAAATTTAATCACCAAACCGCTGCTTGATTACCTTTGCGTTGGAAATAACCCGAGCGTTTCCGTTGCGTTGGGTGACGTTAATACTGTCAAAAAACTCGAGTAACTCAATGGTTAATTTTCGGCCAATGGCAAAGTGCTCTTTGACCTCGACAACGGTGAACGGACGATCGCCTGCGAGAACAATAATGCCGGTTGCAATGTGCCGTAGCGTGTCAGCCATGGCGTACCGCGTCGCGTTAATTCGGTGAAGTTCTGCGTTAGACATCCCGTGCTTGATTGCAATCTTGAGCTCAAGTTCAGTTAAGCCGATTCGCGACCGTAGGTCTGAGAGAACCGGTACGTCTAACCGCGCAATTTTAAGCTCATCGCGCATTGCTAGCCAGTGTGCAATCGTTGGATCGGATCTGTTGATTGACTGGGCAGAGACGATGCGACCGTCTGCGAGCACGAGCGTTCCGTCTTTTAACAGAACCTCTAGCACGGCTCCCACGATCGCCACATGGGTCTTGCGAGCGGCTTGTAAAACGAGCTGTGGTTTGGCTAAGCCATGCGCCTCGACTTGGGTGTTCCGGTCTTGTTCGACCGCATTAAGAATGACGTTACGCGTGTTTGCGAGTGACGTCGCTGTGGCCACCCAGGTGGCCCCATCCTTTGTAAAACTGATGACCCCTTTTGGAAGAGTGGGCAGGGGGGCGTCTGGTTTTTGGTTGTAACACCTTGCGAGGTAACGCCAATCCACACACGGACGCTCGAGTACAAGGCGCTGAAGCGCCTCTTCTGCGTTCTCAGCCTTCAATGCACTGAGCCACTGAACTCGCCCAGACTTGGACTTTCCGTACTTGGGGCCCCACGGGTCGAGCACTCGGCCTCCGCCCAGGTTAATTGATTCCGAGTCATCTCTGATCAGAAAGCGCTCGCCCGTGAAAGTGCTTACCGAGCTGTCGAAGATCAGCTGCACAAGGCTTTGGTCCCCCGGCTGAAGTGTGCTCCCTGCATGGTCAATGAGCGCTATTCGGGCACTGAGGCGTTGTGCGCCAATATAGACCTTAACGGGCGTTAGATGTTTGAGACCATTTGGCGAGTGGGCCAAAATAGACACCTCGGCATCGACACGCTGTGAAGGACACGCCAAGGTTGGGTCTGTCAGGCAGTGACCCCGCTCAATGTCTTCAAGCTGCACCTTGCCTGTCACACAAAGCGCAACGCGTTGTCCGGTTTGGGCACGATCAGTGACTTGATCGTTAGCACGCAAGTCTCGCACGCGGACCTGTGCGCCTTGGGGCAGCAGGGTTAACGTTTCTCCGAGCGCTACCTGACCCGCACTCGCAGTTCCAGTCACGACAATACCGGCACCTTTCACGTGAAAGCGACGGTCAATCGACAGACGAAATCCTTGCTGATCGCCACCCGTGTGTCGACGCGGTACCGCCTTTTTGAGGTGTTGTCGCAGTGCTTCAATCCCATCGCCGGTCACACTCGACACATAAAAGACGTCGGCGCGAGTACCCAGACGCTGAGTCACCAGCGCCTGAGTCTGCTCAGCGACCTGTTCTGCTCGCGCCTCTTCACAACGATCTACTTTCGTGATGACAAGATCGAGCTGACTGAGACCAAGCAAAGCAAGTACGTCAAGGTGCTCGAGCGTTTGTGGCATCGGACCGTCATCAGCGGCAACGACCAGTAGGGCGCGGTCAATGCCTGATACGCCTGCAATCATATTATTGATAAAACGCTGGTGGCCCGGTACGTCAATGAACCCGAGGGTCTCTTGATGGTCCGATGGCACGTACGCGTAGCCCAGATTAATAGAAAGACCGCGCGTTTTCTCCTCAGCAAGCGTATCGGTATCGACGCCGGTCAGCGCTTTGACCAGTGAGGTTTTGCCGTGATCGACGTGACCTGCTGTGGCAATGATCAAGGTGACAGCTCAACAATTTGCTCAAGGAACTGGTCCTCATCGGTAGGTTCAAGACAGCGCAAGTCGAGCAGTAGCGCGCCATTGCTAAGCCGTCCTATCACCGGTCTGGGCAGTGTTCGTAGCTGCTCGAACAGACTGCGCAGTGGTGCGTCTGCGCCGTTTTCACAGCGGATACTCAGCGCTGCACTGGGAATTACTTCTACGGGCAACGAGCCACTGCCAATTTGACTATTAACGTCATCAATAGCGACCCGATAATGTTTGCCAAGGGCTTCGGCGACAGGCCCTAAAAGCCGCAGAGCTTGCTCGCGAACGTCGTTCTGGGTGCGCGTGAGCAGTCTCAGTGTAGGGAGTGTTTTTGTGAGTTCCTCTGGGTTCTGATAGAGCCGCAGGGTGGCCTCCAAGGCCGCCAGCGTCATTTTGTCACAGCGTAGAGCACGCTTTAATGGGTTGCGTTTAATGCTCTGGATCAAGTCAGAGCGGCCCACAATCAGCCCTGCTTGAGGACCACCGAGTAGCTTGTCAGCACTAAAGAGCGCCAAGTCTGCACCGTGACTTAAAGTTTGCTGAACAGTCGGTTCGTGCGGTAGGCCGTAAGCCTTAAGATCGATCAAGTTACCGCAACCCATGTCGACAACAAACGGAATATCGTGCTCTTTGGCAAGCGCTGCCAAAGCGCGCTCCGACACAATATTGGTGAAGCCTTCGATTCTGTAGTTACTGGTGTGCACGCGCATGAGAAGGGCGGTCTGATCGTCAATGGCCTCCGCGTAGTCCTTCAAATGGGTGCGGTTGGTCGTGCCCACCTCGACGAGCGAGGATCCTGAGCGGTTCATAATGTCGGGAACTCGAAACGAACCGCCAATTTCAACCAGTTCACCGCGAGATACGGGCACCTTTTTACCAAGCGCAAGCGTGTTGAGGACGAGCAGCACAGCGGCTGCATTGTTATTAACGACCGTCGCGGCTTGTGCGCCGGTGAGCGCGCAAATAACTGCCTCGATGTGGTGATCTCGGTCGCCTCGCGCGCCCGCCTCAAGATCGTATTCTAAATTGCTCGCATGGCTTGCGACCGCCGTGATTGCCTGGAGTGCGGCCTCAGCCAATTGCGCCCGCCCGAGGTTGCTGTGCAGAACGACACCGGTGAGATTGAAAACAGAGATTAAAGACGGTGTCGCTGTTTGAGTCAGTTGATCTCTAATGGACAGTGCAATGGACTCGGGTGAAACATGAGCCTGCTTTTGCGATTGCAGCGCTGTGCGCACCCGGCTAAGTTCCGCGCGTGCGGCGGCAGTAACCGCCGTATGTCCCCACTGGAGGACTTCAGCCGTCAGCTCATCAAGGAGTGCACTCACCGATGGAAGATCTCTTAACTGTTGTTGGAGGTTGTTATTCACGCAGACCCAGTCGCCGTTTACCGACGTTAGTGTAGCGCGAGATTAAGGACGGTGCAGTGACTTAAGATTGTGTCAGAGGGGCTGCCGATTTGAATTCAGCCAGTAAATGGCGCAAGAGGTTAACAGTGCGGGAAAGACCTCGTGCAGTTGACTGCTCAGCCCAAGGCTTATCCAGCCTATGAGAACAGTCATCCCGAAAAGCATAGCCAGGAGGGTGGCACTCGGTGAGGCGACCCGACCATAAAGTCCAAACACCACCGGTGGGAAAAAACAGATCGCGTAGAGGCTCCCCGAAAAGATAGTGATTCCGACAATGTCTCCCGGCGGATTCAAGGCCATCAGTGCGGCGGCACAGGCGAAGCCCACGACGGCAAGACGCGACGAGGTGACCTCATTTTTTACGACTCTAAATGGCGCAATAATATTTTTGTAGAGGGTCGAGGACGCGACTAATAAAACGCTGTCCATCGAAGACATGGCGGCGGATACGATTGAAACGATTAAGAGGTCAGTCACCCAAAAAGGGAAAATGGCTGCGTCGTTTACCAGCGTAGGAACGATGAGGTCGGTGTCTGACACATTGTCGAGTAAAAGATGCGCATAGAGTCCAATCGGGAACATGCAGCCGAGAATAATCGTCAGTCCAACGACGGCAATCCACTTACCTCGCCTGACTTCTGCGTCATTCTTGAGTCCGTAAAAGCGCGAAAGCTGGCGAGGATCGACGATCAGCTTAAGCGCGCCTGACAATGAAACGCCGAGAAGAACCGCGAAGGGTACAGCCCCGTTGAGGTCGAATAGATGCTGCTTGCTGGGTCGTTCCATGAGTTGACCGACTGCGCTGATACCCCCTGCGGCGCGGGTCACAAAGTAAAAAATTGTCATCGCCCCAAGGAGCATCAGTACGCCCTGTATGGCATCTGTTCTGATGACAGAGACAAATCCACCAATCGAAGTGTAGAGCACTACGACCACGAGGGTCACACCAACGGCGACCTCATAGGGTACGCCAAGAAAAATCTGAAACAGATGCCCAGCGCCTTTAAAAATTGCGAGGAGGTATAAAAGGCTGGCAAATACAATGACAGCGGCAGACAGCAAGAGCAGGGGGTGTCTGTCATCCTTGGGCTCGTCGCCTAGTATTCGACCGCGGATATAGTCAGGGATAGTGAGTGCGTCCCACTCGGCCGCAAAGCGCCTCAGTGGAGGACCGATCCAACGCCAAGAGACCCAGCAGAAAATAATGAGCAAAATGGCCAGGGTGAACCAAGCGACTCCGTACTCGTAGCCTTTCCCCGCGTGTCCGATAAAGGTGTTGGTGGACGCGAAGGTGGCAAAAAATGAGATGCCAACGACCGTACCGCCCATCTCGCGATTGCCGACATAATAGCCTGCGACTCCAGTGGCCGCTTTGTTTCCCAGGTAGGCATTGTGCAGCAGCACCACCACATAGGCGGTGAGTAAGCTGCTGGCGATCCAATGTTCAACAAACCATGCCATTCAGACCTTCCTCGCGAGTGTCCGGGTGCTCAGAGGGCGTCGCTTACTGACTCGACCTTCTCGATACCCATATTTTTGAGCGTAAAGCTGTAAATGTCGGCGTACTGATCCACGAGTTTGTCGATGGGTGTTCCCGCTCCGTGACCGGCGTTACTGTCAATGCGAATCAGAATTGGGGCGTCCCCGGCATGATCATGTTGTAGTTGCGCTGCAAACTTATACGAATGAGCCGGGACCACCCGGTCATCGCGTTCGGCGGTGGTGATCAGTGTTGCGGGGTAGTCGGTCCCCGGTTTGGTGTTGTGCACGGGAGAGTAGCTCAAAAGGTAGTTAAACATCGCCTCGCTCTCTTCTGATGTTCCGTAATCATAGGCCCACCCCGCGCCGGCGGTGAAGGTGTGGTAGCGGAGCATATCCAGTACCCCGACCCCCGGCAGAGAAACTTGAAAGAGATCGGGTCGCTGCGTCGTTACGGCACCCACTAATAATCCGCCGTTAGAGCGACCGCTGACCGCCAGTCGCTCTTTACGCGTGTAGCCTTCGTCAATCAGGAACTCAGCGGCTGCAATGAAGTCGTCAAACACATTTTGTTTTTGGGTCTTTGTGCCGGCTATGTGCCATCGCTTTCCGTACTCGCCACCGCCTCTAATATTGGGCACGGCATAAATGCCGCCTAATTCCAGCCATGCCGCAACGGTGCTGCTAAACCGCGGACGGATACTGATATCAAACCCGCCATAGCCGTAGAGTAGGGTGGGTGTGGTGCCATTCAGCCGTGTGCCTTTGGCATAGGTAATGATCATTGGGATTCGGGTGCCGTCCTTGGAGTTAAAAAAGACCTGTTCGGTCTTAAACCGGTTGCCATCAAAGGGTGACTGGGAGGCACGATAAAGGGTTGTTTCACCGCGCTTTGGATCGAGCGCAAAAATTGCCGGCGCAATGCGGTAATTGGTGAATGTAAAATAGAGTGCCTCTTGATCTTTCTCACCGCCAAAGCCTGACGCTGTTCCTAAGTCAGGCAGTTCAATGTTACGGATCATGCGACCTTTGAGGTCGAACTGTGTGACTCGACTGATGGCATCGACCATGTACTCTGCAAAAAGAAATCCCGCGCCTGAACTGGCGTTAAGCACAAACTCCCCCTCGGGAATCACATCGATCCACTGACCGGGATCCGGCAACTGAGGGTCGACGGCGATGACGCGGCCGTTCGGCGCATCTTTGTTGGTCTCAATCAGCAGCAGATTATCGTCACTCTCCAGCAGCGAGCCGTCTGCGGACTCGTCGGCAAAGAGAACAATGAATTCGTCAGTGCCCGACGACAAGTCCTTCACGAACAATCGGTTTCCCGAGGTCGAGTTGGCCGCACTGATGACGAGATAGCGCCCGTCTGCGCCGACATCAGCACCTACGTATCGGTGTTTTTCCTCGTTGGATCCACCAAAGACGAGTTCGTCACTACTCTGGGGTGTGCCGAGCCTGTGAAAGTAAAGCTTGTGCTGATCTGTTTTAGCTGACAATTCACTGCCGTCTGGCTTGTCGTAACTGGAGTAGAAAAAACCGGTGTTACTCAGCCATTCAATACCCGAGAATTTGACGTCGACTAACGGCGGCTCAAGAATCGCCCCAGTTTCCACGTCGCGAATCACAATTGAGCGCCAATCGCTCCCGCCTTCGGACAGTTGGTAGGCGACTCGACTGCCGTCCTCAGAAAAACTGACCCCGGACATGCTGACCGTGCCATCGTCGCTGAATGTATTCGGGTCTAAAAATACCTGCTCGGGTGAATCCTCTGTCTCACGAAAGAGCACGCGCTGATTCTGCAAACCGGAGTTTCGGTAAAAATAGCGCGTCCCACCCGCAAAAAACGGAGCCGTTTCGCGTTCAAAGTTGAGTAGCCGGGCGACGGTCTTTTTGACGTCCTCCCTGAGCGAAATCGCATCAATGAAGTTGCGCGTACTCGTGTTTTGTTGGCTTATCCAGGCTGAGGTATCGTCACTTAAGTCGTCTTCAAGCCACCGATAGGGGTCCGGAACGTCGGTTCCGAAGTAGGTGTCAACGTGGATACCTCGATCAGTCGTCGGCTCTGGGCCTGCAGCGGAGAGGTGCTCAGCATCTCCCGCAGACGTTGCTGTGGGTTGATCACAGCTGGTGAGTGTCGCAATCAGTGCAATAGTAAGGTAGTAGAATTTCATGGTGTGCTCGAGTTGACGGCTAGATGAGGTACTTTAACCTAACTCAACTGTGGTCGAGAAAACGAGATCACGGGTTTCAGGTTCTGTGGCTTGATGAGTGCGTTAAGGCGCGAGGCTGAGCCGAGAGCACGCTGTCGTTCGCCAACTTGCTCGCAAGACTCTTAAAGGCCTGCGGTCGCGAGACTTGGCAGTTGACCGTCTTATTAACGCTCTACCGCGTCGATCGGAAGATCTGTGTCTCAAATAAACTGCGGTTAAATAGATCCAATAACAGCGTGGCTTTTGATCTTAGAAATCATGGGCAACGGTTTCGGTGATTACTTGGTTGTAGAGGCACCTCTGAGTGGCCTCACTCACGATCATAATCCCCATGCCATGCAGTACCGTGGTTTTGGTGACAGTCATCGGGTCGAGCCTGTAAAACTCGCGCACTTCGCCGTTGTGCCACAGCCAAAGCATGACTAATTCTTCTTTGCTCTCGTTTTTCCAGGTCGTCGTTATCGCCTCTCGCGTCCACTGATTTGATTTCAAGAGGGGGCAGGGAGCGCTGTTGAGTATTTTCTGGCTCAGCACGTAGGCAGGGAAGTGGCTTGTGTTTTCTTTCGCGACGGTTTTCATAGTGGGCCTTGAGCCTGACGGTCTTTTGACCCTGACTTCTGATGGGGACTCACACGCTAGCCAGTTTTACTGGCGAGAATAAGGCTTATATCCAACGTTTCGCCAGGAATTTTGTCAATTTGCTCAACCGACAAATTCTCGCCCACCAGCCAACCCATGATCGACTTCATATCCACACTCACCGGTAGCGTTGTGGTCGACTTCACCTCGTGCGGTGTAAAAGCCACGACCAATAGACGACCGCCCTTTTTCAAGACCCGCGTGGCCTCCTGAAACAAGACTTTCGGGTTGTCAGCAAAGTAGAGTACTTGGTCGACCGTCACCGTATCGAAACTGTTCGCCGCGAAGCGCATCTGATACATGTCTTCCTGCCTCACAGAAAGGTGAGTCAGACCGGCTTTTTCTATGGTGTCTCGCGCAACCACTACCATCTTTTTGGACAGATCCACACCGAATCCGCTCTCGGCCAGGGGGCCCACCAGTCGAAGCATACGCCCCGTCCCGGTGGCAATGTCTAACAGATGCCCGACCTCATGGCCGGTGAGTAGTGTATTGAGGTGATCACTAAAGGTTGCTTCATCACCGTGATATTGGTGAAGTTCCAACCACTCCGGAACTTCATCTTCAATATAACTTTCCGCCAGTTGTGCCCGCGCTTTTCGAATACCGGCAAGCCGGCGGCTGTCCTCTGCGAGCACAGTATCTTGCTCGTCAAGACTGTTGAGTAGGGTTGTGAGTATGGTTTTCTGCGGCTCTTGTCGGTTGCCTCTGTAAAAAATGAAGTGCTGCTCTCGAAAGCTTTCCAGTAGCCCTGCATCTTGCAAGATCTTTAAGTGGCGCGAGGTCCGTGGTTGACTGTGTCCTGTAATACGCACGAGATCAGAAACTGTGAGTTCACCTTGACTGCACAACGAAAGGAGCCTGAGCCGACTGGGATCAGCGACGGCTTTGAGGCACTGGGATAGGGTTTCTACGTTCATGGATATAAAGATATCTTTATGCGTAGATAAAAAATACGGTGAGTGGCGATTTTTCGCGAAACAAACGCTACGCTTAGACCACAAAGTCGGCGCGACGGCGCCGTACCCAAGGGCTAAAACCATTAATACCGAGGTAATACATGCTAAAACTTCACTTTGCACCGCAGTCAAGAGCTGGGCGTATCTTGTGGCTTCTCGAGGAGTTGGCGCTGCCCTATGAGCTTAATGCCATGGCGTTTCATCCGAAAGATTTGAAGTCGGATGAACATCGCAATCGTCATCCACTCGGTCGTATACCGGTGCTGGACGACGGTGACGTGTCGATCTACGAGTCGGGCGCAATCGTTGAGTATGTACTCGCTCGACATAAAGAGGGGGGTCTTAAGCCGTCCGTAGAGAGCCCGATGTTTCCTGAATACCTGCAGTGGTTTCACTACTGCGAAGGCATGGTGATGCCGCCGATGAACACGATCGTCGTGCACACTTTGTTGCTTCCGGAGGATCGACGCGACCCCGTTGTGTTGGGGCAAGCTCAGCGACTACTGAATAAAGCGCTGCAGCCGGTCAACGAAGCGCTGGAGGGGCGAGACTACCTCATTGGCGATTTTTCGGCGGCCGATATCATGCTGGGACACGCCTGTTTCATGAGCAACCGCATGGGCTGTGTGTCAGACGACATGCCGCACCTCAAGGCCTATGTGCAGCGAATTACCGAGCGTCCAGCATTCCAGACCGCGATTACTGCGTCATAAGTGCAGCGACGCGCGTTGCCGCGAAGAATTTTACTGATTTTTAAACGAACCAAACGAACGGGCGGGAAAGGCGATTGTGTTTAGTAGAGCGATAATAGGTATTGGGTTAAGTGCAACGCTCGTCGCGTGTGGCGGCGGTGGTGGCGGAAGTTCCAGTCCGGCGAGCCCAATCGCGAGCGGCGGTTCTGGATCGGGTGGTGGGTCCTCCACTGATGCCTGTGGGGTTGCGGCACAAATTGAGTTCGTGGAAACGGTCGCAACGAGTTACTACTACTGGTACGACGAGCTCGCAGACGTAACTGCGAGCGACTATTCAAGCGCCTCTGACTATTTGGCCGCGATTATGCGACCCGTTTGGTGTGACGCGGTAGATGCACCGGGTAATTGCCAGAGTACAGGGCGCGATCCTGGCTTCTCGTACATGACCACCATTGAAGAGGATACACAGCGTTTCACGTCAGGCGCGTTCTACGGTTACGGTGTGCGGTACCGCATTATTGACAACAATTTCTATTTTGCAGATTCCTACGAAGGGGGTCCGGCTTATAACGCGGGAGTTCGCCGCGGTCAGCGCTTACTGGCGGTCGATCGCGGACAAGGATTTGAGACTTGGGAAGCGCTGGTGGCGCGCAGTGCCGAGCTTCCAGAGGCGGTTTTTGGCCCTCGTGGGGAGCTTCAGACGACGACGTTCCGTGTTGAGTATGACGGGGTTGTCAGTGAATTCTCAGTTACTACAGCAGAGACCTCAACACCCCCGATTGCCGGAGAGCCGCAACTGATTGCTCGTGCGGGCGGCGCTCCCGTGGGCTACCTCAATTTTAGAACGTTTATCGATGCGGCCGAACAACCCCTGCGCGACGCCGCAGAGACGTTCGCTAATGCAGGCGTCACCGACTTGGTCATCGACCTGCGTTACAACGGTGGAGGACTGGTCCGGGTTGCCGAAACCCTGCTGAATTTGTTGGCGGGGGACACCGCGAACGGTGAGTTGAGCTACATTATAAATCTCAATGACAAACACCAAAATGAAAACAGTACGGCGGATTTCCGATCGCTCAATGAAACCTTCTCGCCGCTTCGTATTGCCTTTATTACAACAGGTGGCTCAGCCTCTGCCAGTGAACTCATCATCAATGGACTTGACCCCCATATTGAGGTCGTCTTGGTGGGCTCAGAGACTTCGGGTAAGGCGGTGGGGCAAAGCGCATTTGATCTGGACGCTGACGCCTGCGAGACCCGCTTTCGTCTTATCGCCTTCGAAATTCAAAACGGTGAAGGTCAAGGCGGTTACTACACCGGGCTTGCAAGCACCGGTCGGTTTACGCTTTACGATGCAATAGACGACGCAACTCGACCGTTTGGCGACGTTCAAGAGGCCTCGCTACAAACCGCATTGGCGTGGTTGAACGGGACCCTTGAGAAAGGCCCCAGTCAGCAGGCAAAGCGTCCGACACCGCCGCTGGGCGTGGCTGGTTTTGAGGCATCCTGGGGAGCAACAGAGCAACCCCCGCTGAATCCAGATGGGAGCGTTCGCGCGTTCTAGTCCGCGTCTTGAGTGATGGGGTAGGCATTTGCGGTATTCACGGCGTCTAAAAGTCGGTGTAGCCTCAACGATCGATTTTTTTTAATGTTTTGGGTGATGTGAATGAGTGATGCGGGAAAGGTTTTTCAAGAGATTGTTAACGAGCGCAGGTCTATTCGGGCCTTCAAACAGGACCCCGTTAGCCGCGAAACCATAGCCAGCGTGTTTGGGCCGGCGCTTCGAGCCCCCAGTAACTGCAATACCCAACCTTGGTTCGTTCACATTGTCACGGGTGCGAAACTTGAGGCCTTAAGAGAGGCATTACCTGCCGCCTTCGCCTCAGGCGATGTGGCGCCTGACTTTCCCTATGACGGTGTTTACGAGGGCGTTTACAAAGACCGTCAATATGGCGCGGCAAAAGCACTTTATGACGCCTTGGCCATTCCTCGTGAGGAAAAAGCAAAGCGTCAGGAATGGTTTTTAGGAAACTTTCGATTCTTTGAGGCACCCGCAGTCGCGTTTTTTATGCTCCCAGAAGGCTTCGGTCTGCGCGAAGCCTGCGATTTAGGCATGTTTACTCAAACGGTCATGTTGGGTCTGACTGCACAGGGACTGGGCTCGTGTCCGCAAACTGCCCTGGGATTCATGGCGAAACAAATTCGCCAAGTGATCGAGGTTCCCGACGAGCACCGGCTCATGTTCGGCATGTCTTTTGGCTATCCGCTCGACACACCCATTAACGACGTCGTCACGGACCGGACAGATCTGGAATCAGCGATTACGTTTCACAGCGAGTAACCGCTATTGAGGCGGGCGTGGTATGAAGCCCGACACCTCCAGCTGAAATCCAGAGATGGCATTAAACTTAATGGGAGCCGACATGACGTTCATGTTGGTGACTCCCAGATGCCTCAAAATTTGCGCCCCGGTACCGATGACTCTGTAGTTTCTGGGTGGCGCCTCGACTTCCGCTTGGCCCGCAAGCTCAGCAATATTGCGCATAATGGCTTCCGGAGATTCCCAACCCCCCAGCATGACGACCAGTCCCCGACCCTGCTCGGCGATAAACGCCATGGCCGATTCGTATGACCAGCCCTGAGAGCCCTGAGGCAATTTTGTGCCTAAAACATCACGTAGGGTGTTAATGGGTTGAATTCGCACCGGTAAATCGGGTCCCGTGAGGTCACCCTGGTGGAGCGCGTATTGAATTTGACCGTCGACTAAATCTTCAAATGTGGTCAGTGTGAATTTGCCCCACTGCGTATCAATTGGAAATTCGCCCGTACACCTGACGGATTGCTCGTGCAGTGCACGATACTCGATAAGATCTGCAATGGTTCCGATGCGTAGATTGTGCTTTTTTGCAAAGACCTCAAGCTCAGGCCTGCGCGCCATGGTGCCGTCCTCGTTCATGATCTCAACGATTACAGCCGCTGGCTCGCAGCCCGCCATTCGTGCGAGATCCACACCGGCCTCAGTATGTCCTGCTCGCTGAAGTACGCCACCTGGCTTGGCGACTAAGGGAAAAATATGCCCCGGTTGTGCGATGTCTGCCGCTTTCGCATCCGACCTTACAGCCTCCAAAATCGTATGCGCACGCTGCCTGGCGCTCACGCCAGGGCCTACCGCATGAGTCGCATCGATCGACACAGTAAAGTTCGTTTCGTGCTGTGAGCGATTGTCGCGAACCATCAGTGGAATACGCAGCTGACGCGCACGCTCCGCCGTAATCGGCATACAGATCAGTCCGCAGGCTTCACTGGCAAAGAAATTAATAATCTCCGGAGTGACTTTTTCGGCAGCAATAACAAGGTCGCCCTCATTCTCTCTGTCTTCGTCATCCATGAGGATGACCATTTTACCTTCACGGATGTCGTCCAAAATATCGGGGACGGTGTCGAGCGCCATGTTATTTCTCCTGGCTTAGCACATCTCAATTGCAACAGCGGTTGCCTCTCCACCCCCGATACAAAGTGCAGCAATACCGCGCGCTTTGCCGTAGTGATGAAGTGCATGCATAAGGGTGACGATGATTCTGGATCCTGTTGAGCCAATAGGGTGGCCTTGGGCACAAGCGCCGCCATGAACATTCACTTTTTCATGATCCAGTCCATGCGTTTTCGTCGCGAGCATGGTGACCATAGCAAATGCTTCATTAATCTCCCAGAGATCTACGTCATCGGTAGACCAACCGGTTTTATTCAACAGCGACGAGATGGCATCGACAGGGGCTAACGTGAACTCTTCGGGAGCACGACTCGATCGCGCATGCGCAATAATTCGGGCCATGGGCTTCAAGCCGAATTCTTGAACAGCAGACTCACTCGCCAGAACCAGTGCACTGGCACCGTCAGAAATCGAACTTGCGTTGGCTGCGGTGATGGTGCCGTCTTTTGTAAACGCTGCGCGAAGACTTGGGATTTTGTCGATGCGCCCTTTATGCGGTTGCTCATCATCGACAACGCTAATGGTTTCTCGACGCGTTTTGACATCAACGGTCGCCGTCTCGGCTTTCAGAAGACCTTGCTCAATCGCCATCTGGGCTCGGCTGAGGCTTTGAATGGCGAACGCATCCATCGCTTCACGGGTAATCCCGTGATCATCCGCGGTCTTCTGTGCAAACGTTCCCATGGCAGCGCCTGTGTAGGCGTCTTCAAGACCGTCTATGAACATATGATCGTAAATGCTGGTATGACCAAGGCGTTGACCGGCACGCCCTGTGGGCATGAGGTGCGGCGCATTAGACATGCTTTCGAGCCCACCGGTGACTGCAACCCTGTTTGTGCCGGCACGAATGCTGTCGATTCCGAAAATAGTGGCTTGCATGCCGCTTCCGCAGGCTTTGTTGACAGTCACTGCGCCGACGTCGTCTGGAAGTCCGGCATTGCGCGCCGCTTGCCGGGCAGGACACTGCTTTAGTCCGGCGGGAAGCACACAACCCATAAAGACCTCGTCGACCGATGCAGCGCTGATGCTTGCGCGTTCTACGGCGGCCCGAATGGCCGTGCTGCCGAGCTCGGTCGCAGGAACCGTCGCCAAGTCACCCATGAGTCCGCCCATAGGCGTTCTGGCACCGCTTACAATGTAAATCGCCTCTGACATGGCCTTCCTCGTTGTTCTCAAAACGTTGTGGGGGGTGGATTAAGCCACAGCCAAAGTGGGGTCACAATGCGGAGTCGCACTCAAATCGTTGAAAAGACTTTGCCTCGTACAGCTTTACGATATTCCGACGGACTTAAGCGGTTTGATTTTTTAAACTGGCGTGCGAAGTGCGCAGAGTCGCTGACACCCACTTCAGCGGCGATTTCCGTGATCGATAGATTGGTGGTTCTTAGCAGCGATTCGGCCTCGGACAGTCTTAGATTCAGTAGGTACTGCCAGGGTGATGTGCCCACGGCGCGTTGAAAACGACGTGTCAGCGTCCGCTCTGACAACTGAAACTGTTGAGCGATACTGGACAGAGACAGTGGGCTGGCAAGCTTTTCCTGCATGAACAACTGCAGATCCAAGACCACTTCATCGCGGTGTTCTTGGAGTATGTGAGAGCCTAAAAGGGTTGACTTGAAGCGCCGACGGATCTCTGGCGAAAATTGATTCTCTACGTGTCGTGCGACTTCAGTGTTGTAAAATTTTCCCATGAGGTAAACCAGTAGGTCACTGATTGAGTTAACGCTGCCCGCGCAGTAGAGGTTGTCTGACTGGACAATGAGTTGGTCACGCCGCAGGTCGACCTTGGGGTAACGCGTCGCAAATTCGTTGAACCAAAACCAGTGAGTTGTCGCAGGCCTATTGTTGAGCAAACCCGTTTCGGCGAGAAGAAAACTACCGGTCCCTACAGCCGCGACAGCGGCTCCCTGCTGAATGGTTTTCTTTATAAATGGGACCAAAGAAGGGTGTCGGGTGAGGACCCGTCGAGGGTCTCGCCAGACCGCTGCAATAACCAGTAGATCCAGCTGCCCGGCATCATCGATGCTTTGGGTGTTAATGGTTAAGCCACCGCTGGTCGTCACTGGGCCACCGTCTGGGGACAGCAGTTGCACGGCACCTCGTGATCCGAGACTGTGCCCTGTGACTTGCGCGGCTGCCATGGCGAGTTCCATCGGCAGCGTGACGGAGCTTGCGAGTGCGAAGTCGTGAATCAGCGCCGCAATTTTCGGGATGCGAATTTTTTCCGTCTGTTTTTTCATGATATGCGTCTTAAAAACACAAATGCTAGCGCGCCTTGAATCTACAATCCAGAGACATCTGTAATGCTGACGGTAGAAAAACATGGCGAAGTTGCCTGTGATTGTTGCTTCTGGTGGTGTGAATACGGCGGGGAGAACATCCCATCGACACGCCCATAATCGATTGGTGTTTGACGCGCTTGGGCGCTCGGAACAGCAAAAAACATTGGCTGCACTCTCGAGCATGATGGACGCTTCAGAGGGCGATGACATTCTTGCTGGGACGTTAGTGCGCAAGATTACTCGCGACTATTTTGACCCGGCGGCCGTCCCCACGAACCTTCGGTTTCTCGTCGATGACGTTCACGGGGTCGTTAATCTAAGCCCAGACGGCTTTGCGACATCACGCTCGAGCGATAGCCTTCGTGGGCTGTCTTCAGGCGAAACTATTTTCGTAGCCTCAGAGCGGCCCTTTGAGGTGAGTGTTGCGGGTCAGTTGCCCGCAGGCTTTGACCCCGCCGCACTTTACACATCTCGGAATCATCCGCGTGGTCTGCAAATGTCTATTTTTGCCATGTCCGATGCGCTTGCCGATTTAGGGATTGATTGGGACCAGCTCACTGCAAACCTGGCACCTGATGCGGTCAGCGTTTATGTGTCGAGTTCCATGGGGCAGCTCGACGACGCAGCAACCGGTGGGATGCTGACGGCATCGCTTCGTGGGGAACGCGTGACGTCGAAGCATTGCCCGTTGGGTTTTGCAGAAATGCCGGGTGATTTCCTGAACGCCTACGTGTTGAAGTCGCTAGGTCATACTGGGCCAGCGCTTGGGGCCTGTGCGACGTTTTTATACAACTTACAACGGGGTGTTGAAGATATTCGCTCGGGCCGCGCTCGAGTCGCGGTCGTCGGAGCCGCTGAGGCGCCTATTCTGCCATCACTGATGGACGGCTACGTGGCAATGGGGGCTTTGGCGACTGACAAAGGACTGCGAGCGCTGCAGGGGCTCAATGATGACGCGGCAATACATCATGGGTCAGCTTGCCGTCCGTTTGGAGTGAACTGTGGTTTTGTTATTGCCGAATCAGCTCAAATTTTGGTGCTCATGGATGACGACCTCGCACTGGAGCAGGGCGCGCCAGTTTTAGGTGCTGTCCCTTTTGTATCGGTACATGCGGACGGTCCGAAGAAGTCCATTCCTGGACCAGGTCCGGGCAACTACCTGACCATGGCCCGCGCTGCACAGGCGGCTCGCGACATTGTCGGAGAGAAATCGTTTCGGTCAGAAGGGCTGGTGATGGCTCACGGGACGGGTACCCCTCAGAACAGAACGACAGAGTCGGCGATAATGAGTACCGTCGCTCAGGCATTAGGTATTGATGACTGGCGTGTGGCGGCGGTTAAAGGCCACACGGGGCATTCGTTGGGCGCGGCCGCGGGTGATCAGCTGTCTGCCCTGTTGGGTATCTGGGAGTCTCAGTGGATTCCGGGTATCGGAACCATTCCCAGTCTTGCACCCGATGTACATACGGACCGATTGAGCTTTTTACTGGACAACACGCCTACGGATCGCTGTACTTACTCGCTGGTGAACAGTAAGGGCTTTGGGGGGAACAATGCGACTGCGACAGTGCTGAGTCCCGATTCGTCTCACGCTGTTCTCAAAGGTTTACATGGCGCCCGCGCGATCGAGGCTTGGCGCGAACGTCATGAGCGTACCCAGAAAGAACGCATGGATATTGAGTCGGCGCGGTTAGCAGGGGACTGGCAACCGTTGTATCGTTTCAACGACGGTGTACTCGATGACGACGATATAAAGGCAGTGGAGGGGATGTTGACGCTGGGTGATGTCAGTATTGATACGCAGACGAGACTGATGCCGGATAAATGGCAGCTCGATACTTAATAATTTTAGGATAGGTCACTTTAAATGATGAGCACCGATGTGAATTCTCTCCTTGAGCTGCTGACCGACCGCGTTTCTCACAGCGCGTTGGGCCTTCCTGGTCCTACGCCGGATCAAATTACCGACATTGTTCGTGCAGGCATGCGAGCGCCTGATCATGGACTGCTGCGACCCTGGCATTTTGTTGTCATTGAGGGTGATCGGCGGGAACAGCTGGGGACTGTGCTTCAGAACAGTTTACGACTTCGTGGCGTCACCGATGAGTCTCAATTGGCGAAAGCACTGAAGGCGCCAGAGCGTGCACCCACAATTATTGCGGTCATGCTGCAGTTCAAGAACCACCCCAAGGTCGAGCGTAATGAACAAATTGGGTCTGCGGCTGCAGCGGCCTATGCCATGTCGCTGGCCTCAAACGCGTTGGGTTTCGGCTCGATGTGGCGAACGGGCGTGTACGCCACTGATCCGAGTGTGGTCGCGGCACTCGGCGGCGGTGTGCAAGATGAAGTTATTGGCTTTTTGTATCTCGGAACGAGAGAAGGGCCATCAAAAAAGCTTCCGGTGCTTGACCCGGCTGAGTTCATGACGCATTTTTAGCGCTCTTTGGGGAGTGTTCTAATGCGGTTGCTACGGTCGGTCTGGTGTCAGTTTGTTTTGATTGGCATGGTTCTGTTTGTCGCAGATCGCGCACTGTTTCCTGAGCCAAAACCGATCATTGGGCCCCCTAATGCTGAGCGTGTTGCGCTGCAAGTGCAGGCGTTGACCCAACTTCAAGGGAAGCCGCTCTCCACGGCGCAGCAACAGATGATCAAAGAGCGAGAACTCAGGGATGAGCTTCTTTTTACGGAGGCTTTGCACCGTGGATTCATAGAAGACGATCTGGTTGTTCAGCGCCGTCTTATTCGCAACATGCGGTTTATGGATCCGGAGCAAGACGCTGAGGACTCGCAGTTACTCACGCAGGCACTAGAGCTGCGCCTGCATCTTGCTGATGAGGTTATTCGCCGACGAACGGTGCAGGTCATGGAGACCTTGATCGTCGCGAGTCGCGGCGAGCCATCGATTTCAGAGGCGACGTTAAGGGCGGCATATCAGTCGCAGCTTGACCTTTTCGAGGAGCCAATACGATACAGTTTCAGTCACGTTTTTCTTCGCAACGAGGCAAGTCAGACACGTGTTGAGCAGCTTGTCACCGCACTCAGCGAGGGCGCAAGTCTGGCTGACGCGCGCGCGTTGGGTGATGTCTTTTTAGCGGGTTATACCTTTAAAGACCGGAGTCTCGCGGAGATTTCACGGCAATTTGGCGATGGCTTTACGCAGCGTTTTTCTGTCAAGGCCGAACGTTTGGGCCAGTGGGTGGGGCCGCTTCAATCGATTTTCGGAAATCACTGGGTGTGGGTAGAAGACATCGCTGAAAGTCGTGTCAAACGGTTTGACGAGGTCGCTCAGGACGTGGCGAGAGACATCCGGCGAGATCGAGACAGCGAAACTATAGAAAATTGGGTGAATGCGACGCTTGCGGGTTACGAGGTGCTGCTGTGAGAAGATGTTTGAGTGTTCTACTGCTGCTTGTAACGCCACTGATTGCCGAGGCACATCGCTTTGCGCCATCAGCGCTCGATGTACGCGCTCTGTCTAACGGCGAAATTTCTGTTGTTTGGAAAACGCCGGTTCAAGCAACATCAAACGTACCGATGTTACCTGTAGCTCCCGCGGGTTGTGACGTAATTTCTGAAACGCCTTGGTTTCCGGAGGGGACCGGGAAGGTCCTTCGACAACAGTGGTCGTGCGGTGATGCAACACTTGAAGGTCTAGTGCTGAGCGTTTCGGGGCTGGCTGCTAATCAGTCTTCGGCGGTCGTGTCGGTGAGGCCTCAGCCCGACGTGTTTTTTCAAGAAGTCCTCACTGTCCAAAATCCAGAGTTTCTGGTGCCGGCTCAGCGCTCTGCCCTGTCGACGGCGCTGCATTACTTGTGGCTTGGTGCTGAACACATTGCGGTGGGTACCGACCACCTGTTTTTTGTCGCGGGTCTTTTGTTACTGGTCGGATGGGGAAGACGCTTGTTTTACACTGTCACCGCATTCACCGTGGGTCACAGTGTGACCTTGGCGCTCGTGTCGCTGGGCATTGTGGCTAATCCCGAGTCGTTAATTGAGTGGCTCATTGCCGTCTCCATTTGGGTGCTCGCCGTAGAGCTATCACGGCCTGGGCGAGAGAGCAGGCTTTGGCAACGGCCCTGGTACCTCGCAGGCGGATTCGGTCTACTTCACGGCATGGGCTTCGCTGGGGCTCTGGCGGAGACTGGACTACCGCAACTGTACCTGCCGACCGCATTGCTGTTTTTCAATCTGGGAATTGAGGCGGGCCAGCTTACGTTCATTGCACTTCTGACCGGCGTTGGACTGGTCGTGACCCGCTTCAGCCGGGCGACGTGGCTGTCACGGGCGCCGGTTTACGTTCTTGGCGCCGTTTCGACGTTTTGGGTGCTCGACCGAACCAGCGCTTTGTTTGGATAATCCGCTCAGTCAGGGTTTCCAGGCCATTTCGACATAGGGACTAAAGGGTGAAGCGCAATAGCAACGCCTTCTTCGATGTGGCTTTCATTACCCAAAATTTCGCGACGACGAATAAATCCTGAACCGCTGCGAACGTCAACAGCCTCATTAAGGGCAATGCCGCCTTCTCCACTGAACAAAAGCTTCAGGTCGGCATTAAAGACAGAGACACGAACTGTGGTCGCTGCGACAGGTACGCCCCAATTGAAGTTGACCGACACGCCATCGCCGGCGCCTTGTGTCGGGGGTTTTCGGCTCACGCCATCCCAACGTGCGACGCGGTTTACACCCTGTGTAAAGTACACGTCTTTTTCCAGGAGATCGGTGAAGACAAGTGCGTCTATCTGCGCGCTTTCCATAATCTGGTCACGCACAGTTTGGACAATGCGAGAAAATGTTTTCCCGTTGACACGCCCTGTCGTGGGGTCGACTGGATTACCGTACATCGATACGGCGTTTCGCCATCGCTGTGAAAACTCTCTTGAAGAAACGACTTCCCAGCCGTGACGTGCAAGCGCCGCGGCGACGACAACATCGACCGACTTTTCTTTTTTCTGCATGTACTTTCGTGAGGGTGACCCTAAGTTGATGTCTGCGATCACGACGCGTTTTATCTGGGCCGTGGCCAAGGCCTCCTGGTCGATCGAATTAGTCGGCGTGGTCGAGTTGTAACCGCCACCAGAAATAGGCCCCGATGCGCAGCCGTTAAGCAGTGCAAGACCGGTCAGCACAGCGGTAAAATAAATGCTCAAAGCACGTTTATTAGTAGTGGACACAGTATCCCTCATAGCGACGACAAAGAAGTAAGCTGGCGTGATCGTAACAAAGGAGAACCACGAGTGGCAGACCATTTAAACGTTAGATCGACGGGGCAAGGCGATCGCGCGGTCGTGTTACTGCACGGTTTGTTTGGTTCGGGCAATAACTTAGGCCAGTTAGCACGAGGCCTTAGCCATGACTTTCGTGTCTTTAGTGTCGACTTGCCCGATCACGGCCGTTCGAGTTGGCTTGAAAGGCCCTCTGTTGCGCAGTATGCCGAGCGAGTCGCCCAGTGGATGGACGCTGAGAAGCTGACTGAGGTCTTGCTGGTGGGCCATTCGCTGGGGGGTAAAGTCGCCATGCAGATGGCACTCATGCGCTCAGACCTGGTTCATAAGCTCATCGTGTTGGATATCGCGCCAAAGGCGTATGAACGTCGTCACGACCCCATTTTTTTAGCCCTACGGTCAGTAGAGGACGGCCGTGTGGGCACACGGCGCGAAGCACGGGAGCTTCTGCTGCGTCACCTGGACGAGTCTCAGGTGGCCGACTTTCTCCTGGCAAGTGCCGTGCTTTCAGATGAGGGGTTTCTTCGTTGGCGCTTTAACCTTGCGGGCCTCGAGGCGGGCTACGTTTCTATTCTAGCGGCGGTTGGCGTGGGGCAGAGTGAAGCGTTGTGCTTCGATGGCCCCGTGCTCTTCATACGCGGTGCGCATTCCGACTATGTTCCCACCGACGCAAAGACAGCTTTCACACCGCTTTTTAAGCGCCTTCAGATGGTTACCGTAAAGAATGCGGGGCACTGGCTGCACCAAGAGCAACCGGAAACAGTGCTTACGATTGTCCGTCGCTTTTTCGCACCATGAACGTGCGTCTTTTGCGATCAAAAGTGTCCACAGAACCTGTGGATAATTTGGTGGGTAATTTGTTCGTTGGCGCCAGAAACCCTTTGTCTATTGGGTCGTTCTCAGATTGGTTAAAAATTAACCACTATCTATTTTTACAATAAAATCAATAAGTTATGAGTCATTTGTAAAGCGATTTGAAGGGACTGACGACTAAGTAGGGTTAAACGAGGAGCCGATAGCCCGATGTGAATAAGATATTTTCATGAGTCAATAGGTTTTACAAAAAATATTGTTTTTTTTTTGACACGGCGCGCCGAAATAGCATCGTTTTCGGTGGGCTACTGGCCTCGGTAAACGCAGCCAACAGTGCATGTTTCACGAATCTCGACCGCACAAAGCTCAGCAAGCCTCGGTTTTAAATGATTCCAGATCCACTTAGCGAGATTTTCGCTGGTTGGATTTTCGAGACCTTTAACGTCGTTGAGATAATAGTGATCGAGTTGATCGAGAAGCGGGGCGAATGCTCCCTTTATGTCATCAAAATCCATGACCCAACCCGTTTCAGGATTTACTTCACCGTCGATCGTCAGACGCACAAAGAAAGAGTGACCGTGTAGCCTCGCGCAGGGGTGTCCCTCGGGAACGAATGGGAGCCGGTGTGCCGCTTCAAAACGAAAGTCTTTGTAAAGTTCCACGGTGGATACTCGAGCTGTTCATTAAAGCGCGGAGTTTACACAAGTTGCGGATATCTCGTTACATAATTGAAAAAAATGCAGGTGAATGCGTGAAAGGCAATTGACACTAAAGCAGGCGTCTCTATAATCGCCACGTCTTTCAGGGGTGATTAGCTCAGCTGGGAGAGCATCTGCCTTACAAGCAGAGGGTCGGCGGTTCGATCCCGTCATCACCCACCATTCTCTTCTGGAGTTTGGATAGTACACAACAGACACTTTAAGTGTCGTCTACCTGGAGCGGTAGTTCAGTTGGTTAGAATACCGGCCTGTCACGCCGGGGGTCGCGGGTTCGAGTCCCGTCCGCTCCGCCATTACTTCTAGACAGCGTACCTACGCAAATTTTCTCTCAACTCTGTGTAAAGAGTCTGTGTACTTCAATGGTTCACGGCGACTTTTCAGATGAATCTAGCGTGATTGAAGTGGGGCATTTGGCAGGTAATAAAGGGCGGATATGCGTCTTTCTTTGCGCGCGTCACAAAATCCAAATCAGCCTCCAATGTCGCTCCCCACAACCAACAGCAGTTAAACAACAGCAATCATGGCCCTGTTTCCAAAGACCTACTTTTTCAAATTGGCCTCTGATGTGTCTGGCGGGGAACTACTGCGACAATGACAAAGGTTTTACCGCCCCGGGGCGGCTTTCATACCAAAGCATTCAAATGCAGGTTGTCTCAGGGATGCAAGACTGGGATCGTAGTATCTGCTTTGTCTGAGGCGATTAAATGAGCTATCGCATTTGTGAGGTGGTTGTGTACCTTTTTTTGGCTCTTGCGGTGAGTCATGCGGTTCTCCTGCACCGGCTGGGCGGCCCCGTCTTGGACACGCCTGATGCTATTTTCTTGTCGCAGACGCTAATGGACTATCGCAGCATCATTATGCTGGGACTTGGCAGCCTTTATGTATTTTTGAAAATTACCGGCAGGGACGTCTCTCCCATGTTGGTCATTGGCGCCACCCTCGCTTGGGTTACATTTTTGGAGGACAGCCTTGCGCTGGATAATGTGTTATTCGTCCCAGAACTAATTACGGGAAAGGCAACTCAATTTACTCGCCCGTTCTTTCTTGTCGCAATTACTTACATGGCTATTGAGTCGCGCAGGGTCGATTTCGATGACTGAAAAAAGTGAAGAGAGCATCAAAATAGTAACGGGCGAGAGGTTTGAGACGCTTTCGCAAAGACGTCCTTCCAAAGAGCTCAGATTATCGGACGATGAGCTTGAGGCGCTTTTGCAAATGCAAAGAAGTCCGGTCATGAAGCTTAGTACATATGGAGAAGCTTTGGCCTTTAAAACCAAGCCCTTTAAACGCTATCTCATTGTTATTTCTGCCCTTGCCGTCACGTACATTGGTGCGTTTTTGATCGGTGCTCTAGACCCCTATCTAGCCTATGGGTGGAGTAGCATGCGTGAACATCAAGAGCTCCAGCAGTTTAGATTTATTGCGGGATTTATGATGTTGGTTGTACTCCATGCTTGGCTGCTACTAGGTCAGAGACTTGAGACTATGATGATGAGTTTTGCCGCAATGCTCACATATTTCCTATTTTCGGGCACCGCAAATTTGTTGGTGTTA
>Ga0206125_10001529_pt1 | contig 26935 bp, 36 predicted proteins | sample Helgoland_Spring_4_FD_148598 | JGI IMG/M metagenome (GOLD analysis project Ga0206125, IMG submission 148598) | Pelagic subsurface seawater microbial communities from Kabeltonne, Helgoland, North Sea - Helgoland_Spring_Bloom_20160331_1 | ecosystem: Environmental > Aquatic > Marine > Epipelagic ... | reverse complement strand
AAAAATCGGAGATTTTTATTAACACAGTTAATTTATTATAGTGAGCTCTATTATATTGTGAGAAAAAAAAGTTTTTACACCGTTTTTTTAATTAATAATTAAGTGTTTCTTTAAGGATTAAGTTATTATTGCATAAATGACAATTATTATGGTAATAACTTATTTTTATTAATTAATAAACTATAAGGAACTGACACCATAAATTATTAATTAATTAATAATACTATAAGGAATAAAAAACTAAATATTAATTAAATGATAAGGAACTGACACCATAAATTATTAATTATTAATAAAATCTATAAGGAATAAATAAACTAAATATTATTAAACTATAAGGAACTGACACCATAAATTATTAATTAATTAATAATACTATAAGGAAATTAGATTATGGTGTCTAAGGCCGGAACACGACCGGGATGCGAATACAGATCTTAATTAAGATTTTTTATTAATTCTTAATACAATTTATTAATATTTTAATAATTATTACTATTCTAATATATTTTTTATTTAATTATTAATTATTTTTTATTTAATTATTATAATTATTTTAATTTAATTTTTATTTAACACCTCCCATAATCACCCGCTATATTCACACTACAATTTAGCCATAATTCACCGTAAAACCATAATTTTATTCAAAATTTAACCAATCGTTCGGTTCCACAATATATTCATAATAACCTACACCATCAATAAAATGTGATTGTCCTAAATTAGTCACACCAACACCATCTGTTTAGGCATGAATTATATTTCCATACAAGGTCATTTTAGGATTTTTATCATATTTTGTGTAAAATAGAGAAAAATGCCCCTGATCATCAACATATCTGTATTTTCTTAAAAATAATGTACCCCTAATAATAAAAATGGGTCTTCTATATCTTTTTCATTACCTTCCAATTTTAAACTTTAAAAGTTTTATTTTCCTAAAAGTTCATCATATTCCCTATCTCTGCAATATTTATAATTTGTATTGTATTTACATTCTAAGAACCATGAAGCAATTTTATTAGAAAATACTTTAACTTCATTATAGTATATTTTTTCACTACCATTACATTTTTCATTAATATAGGTGTAAATCGGATTATTATCGTAGTTTACATTAATATTTCTTAAACCATATGGTAAAAATGTTAGAAGATTAAAACGACAATCAACATCTATTATACCAGTTGGTAACATGGGTAGAAGAGTTAATTTATTAGAACTACAATACAAACTTTCTAAACTATCTGGTAGAACAGGTAGAGTTGTTAATTGATTCGACCAACATGTTAAAGATTCTAAACATTTTGGTAGCACCGGTAATTTATGTATACGATTATTAGAACAATCTATATTTATTAAACTATCTGGTAGAATCGGTAGAACCATTAAATTATTATAACTACAATTAAAGTTTGTTAATCCAGTTGGTAAAATCGGTATAATAGATAAATTATTACTAATACAACTAATAAATTTAATATCATTATAATTACCTAATTCTAAGAGTTTTTCAAATGAATCAGCTTCGGAGATGATCCCGGCATTATCATAATATCTGTAGAACAACATAGGTTTACTGTTAAATTTAATAAAATATTATTCAATTTTAAATACTTTTTCAAAAAAAGTATGGTCAAAAACAATATGTTTGTTTATTCAAATAGTTCATCATATTTCATGTTGATAAATTTCCGCCCGATCATATATAATGGGTGACATAGTACGTTCTTTCCACCATTATTAGATTTTATATGATGTCATATAGTTTCTAAGTTGGTTATTTATAAATAATTCCGTTTCTTTTTAAAAGTGTTTTGAGATATACCAGACCAATTCCCACTACAATGTTAGATTTTTACATCAATGTTTCATCAAGATCTATTATAAAATCATTAGCATCAAACCATGTATCACCTATACCATCATAAACAATATCAAATGCTTTTTTCATTTGCGTTAATGCTGTTTTTTTAGACATATCTCCACATCCTGTACAAAATGTTGTAGTCAATATACTCGTTATTTTACTCATATCACTAATGTCACTATTTTTATTATGATTTACAACAGATCCTAAAACTGATTTAAAAGCATAGTATGCGTTAAAGGTTTTAGATACATTTTTTGGAATAGACATGGTTGGTGAGTGTGCTAAATATGGATATTTTTTATTATCGGTTTCGACTAATATACATGTACCTACAGGTTGTTCGCCATAATACTCATCTGCAATTATTTTCCTAACCTTCTGACCAATATAATCTAGATTATCAAGTGTACATAACATATAACTTAAAACCCCATCAATACCTCCATCCATCTGACCAAACGAATTTGCGGGCGATACAATACAATCAAATGATTCACAATGGGATATATTACGATATTCTACGCTTATATTCTTATATTTACTATCAGTTTGGGTGAATATAGAATTAAATATGGATACAATGTTTTCATCTAATGATACAATATGAATTTTTATAGTTGATAATAGTTCATTAGCCATTTAAATAATATAATTAAAATATTTTTTAAAAACAAACTATTTAATACACAAAACACTTATTAGTTACGTTTGAAGTATCCCATCCTCCAATATCTTGATTAAACTTTTTAGCTTCAAAAAACATATTACTCATATCAGTTACGTTTGAAGTATCCCATTCTCCAATATCTTGATTAAAATTATAAGCATTATAAAACATATATCTCATACATGTTACATTAGAAGTATCCCATCCTCCAATATCTTGATTAAACTCTATAGCATGATGAAACATTTCACTCATATCAGTTACTTTTGAAGTATCCCATCTTCCTATATATTGATTAAACTTATCAGCACCAAGAAACATACAACTCATATTAGTTACTTTTGCAGTATCCCATCTTCCTATATCTTTATTAAAAATATTAGTATAATAAAACATAAAACTCATATTAGTTACATTTGAAGTATCCCAATTTCCAATATCTTGATTAAAATTAGTAGCACCCTGAAACATAAAACTCATATTAGTTACATTTGAAGTGTTCCAGCATGATATATCTTGATTAAATTTATGAGCATAACGAAACATACACTCCATATTAGTAACATTTGAAGTGTCCCAGAATGATATATCGTGATTAAAATTACTAGCAAGATAAAACATCCTAAGCATATTAGTATCATTTGAAGTATCCCAATTAAATTCATTAACATTACAAAACATATTACTCATATTAGTAACATTTGAAGTATCCCATAGACTAATATGTCCGTATTTGATTATCGCTTTAGATTCGTTTGTTAACCAGAGTTTAACTGCTTCTCGTAATTCTTTGGAATCTGTTATTGGATAGAATACAGATCTCATAATAGTATTATAAATGAACGGTTCATATGAATGAATCTTATGTAATAGACATATTAATTCATAATTTTGAGGTTTCATAGTATGAGTCATAATAGATGTGAATACTTTATTTTAAATAAAAATAAGTTAATAAATCAATTTTATATTTTATAAATGTGATTCTATTAGTACTTATAAATTACTTTTGAAGTATCCCAATTAATAATATAATCTTCATTAAACTTATTAGCTTTATAAAACATATGACTCATATCAGTTACATTTGAAGTATCCCAATTTCCTATATCTTGATTAAACTTATTAGCACAATGAAACATACAATATATATTAGTAACACTTGAAGTATCCCAATTTCCAATATCTTGATTAAACTTATAAGCATTATAAAACATATTAATCATATTAGTTACATTTGAAGTATCCCAGTTTCCTATATCTTGATTAAATTCTTTAGCATAACAAAACATACCACCCATATCAGTAACGGCTGAAGTATCCCATTTTCCAATATCACCATTAAACTTTTCAGTACTACGAAACATAAAATTCATATTAGTTACCTTTGAAGTATCCCAATTTCCAATATCTTCATTAAATTTATGAGCACCAATAAACATACTATTCATATTAGTAACGTTTGAAGTATCCCATCCACCAATATCTTGATTAAAATTATAAGCACCGTCAAACATCCAACCCATATCAGTTACTTTTGACGTATCCCATCCTCCAATATCTTGATTAAACCTGTTAGCATTATCAAACATACAATACATATTAGTAACGTTTGAAGTATTCCATTTACTAATATCTTCATTAAATTCATTAGCATTATAAAACATCTTAATCATATTAGTAACATTTGAAGTATCCCATCTACCAATATCTTGATTAAACTCTTTAGCACCAAAAAACATATAACACATATCAGTTACATTTGAAGTATCCCATTTTCCAATATCACCATTAAAATTATTAGAACACCAAAACATTTTACTCATATCAGTTACATTATAAGTATCCCATAGACTAATATGACCATATGTCTTTATTGCTTTAGATTCGTTGGTTAACCAGAGTTTAACTGCTTCTCGTAATTCATCAGAATCTTTCATTTGATAAAATACAGATCTCATAATAGTATTGTAAAGTCCGGGTTCATATGAATGAATCTTATGTAATAGACCTCTTAATGCATCGGTGGAAGGTTCTATGGTTTGATTCATAAAAGATGTGATATACTTTATGTTAAATAAAAAAATAAGTTAATCAATTTTATATTTTATAATGTAATATTATTTACTTATCAATTACCTTTGAAGTATCCCACTCTCCAATATCTTGATTAAATTTATAAGCACAATTAAACATAGCACTCATATCAGTTACATTTGACGTATCCCATCTTCCAATATATTGATTAAAAATAGGAGCATATTGAAACATAAAACTCATATCAGTAACATTTGAAGTATCCCAACATCCTATATCTTCATTAAACTTTCTAGCACAACAACAAAATAACTTACTCATATCAGTAACATTTGAAGTATTCCAATTTCCTATATGACCGTATTTAGTTATTGCTTTAGATTCATCGTCTAACCATAGTGTAACTGATTCTCGTAATTCATCAGAATCTTTCATTGGATAAAATACAGATCTCATAATAGTATTGTAAAGTCCGGGTTCATATGAATGAATCTTATGTAATAGTGCACGTAATTCATAATTATTCATATTATGAAATTTTAAATAAAAATAAGTTTATAATAATCAATTTTTATATTGATATTTAATAATCTAATTTTATTAGTTTGATTTATGTGATAAAAATATTTAACAAAATTATATGAAAGTTATATTTTTAGACTTTGATGGTGTATTAAATAATGCAAATAATTCTGAATATCATAATATGTTTTCTCATGACAATTTTATAAATCTAAAAAAAATTATAGATAATACCGATTCATATATATGTTTAACTACATCACATAGAAATAGAGAATTATCATTATTATTGTTTGAAAAAGTTTGTACTATATTTGGTATAAATAATAGAGTTATAGGTAAAACGGATGAGAATAGTGAATTATCGTGTAATAACCAAAATTCTATATTAAGAGTAAACGAAATAAATGATTGGTTACAAAACCCCTCTAATAAGAATTTAGAAAAATGGGTAATATTAGATGATATGGATATGTGTATTAATAATTTTGTTAGAACAAATTACAAATATGGTTTAACTGATGATGATGCCAATAAAGCAATATTAATATTAAATAATTAATATAACATTACCATGTTGGTGTGTTTTTATTTATACTTTTTTAGAAAGTTTTTTAGAAAGTTTTTTATTTGGAGTAAGTGAGGTTCGCCATACCACTACCCGCAACAAGAAAATCGTAGTTTCTAGCTGATAAAATTATATATTGAGATAGCGACATCCCCTGCTTCTCCGTATATTTATCTTTAATAGACTGATGTATATCTTTAAATAATCGTTTCTTATCTCCTATCAATAACCATATGGATTGTTTATAAATTAATTCATATAATTCATTGGGTAAATATAATTCTGACATTATAACTATAAATAAAATAAAATAAAATAAAAAAATTCAATTTTATATTTAATATGTGATAACTAATATAATTATAATTTATTTGTGGTATTTTACATTTAGTAAATATGATTTATATGCGATACTTATAACTGAATGACTATTATGAAGTAATATATAATAACTACATACTCATATAGTATGATTTCAATAAATGAATATAATAAACTATGTTAGTTTTGATACACTATGGAAGTGTTAAATAAAAATAAGTTAATAAATCAATAAATTTTATTTTTTTAAATCTTTTACTAAAATAAAAATTAAACGTATTATAACTATACTTGTATATTGATGTACCAATTTCACATATTTTTTTACATTGATTCATCACTTGATTATTTGTCACATGAATCTGTCATTTATAAGAAACTTACCAATCATATTAGTTACTTTTGAAGTATTCCATAGACTAATATGTCCGTATTTTCTTATTGCTTTTGATTTAGTTGTTAACCAGAGTGAAACTGCTTCTCGTAATTCTTTCGAATCTTTCATTGGATAAAATACGAGTGATAATATAATCTGATATAAACCAGATTCATATTCATTAATTTTATGTAATAGTGCATGTAATTCATCATTGGAATGTTCTGTGGTATGAGTCATAATAGATGTGATATACTTTATTTTAAATAAAAATAAGTTAATAAATAAATCATTTGTTATATTTAATAATGTAATAATATTATAAAATATCAATTACCTTTGAAGTATCCCATCTACTAATATCTTGATTAAACTCTATGACATTATTAAACATATATCTCATACATGTTACATTAGAAGTATCCCATTTTCCAATATCTTGATTAAACTTTTTAGACTCATAAAACATATATCCCATATCAGTTACATTTGAAGTATCCCAATTTCCAATATCTTTATTAAAATTAATAGCACTATGAAACATACCAGACATAGTAGTAACGTTTGAAGTATCCCATCCTCCAATATTTTTATTAAATTCTTTAGCACCATCAAACATACAACTCATACATGTGACATTTGAAGTATCCCAATTTCCAATATCTTGGTTAAACTCTTTAGCACCAAAAAACATAGTACACATATTAGTTACATTTGACGTATCCCATCCTCCAATATCTTGATTAAACTCTTTGGTATGATTAAACATACCCATCATATCAGTTACATTTGAAGTATCCCAATTTCCAATATGTCCATATTTGATTATCGCTTTATATTCATCATTTGACCAGAGAGAAACCGCTTCTCGTAATTCATTGGAATCTTTCATTGGATAAAATACAGATCTCATAATTTGATTATAAATGAACGGTTCATATGAGAGGATATTACTTAATAGGCATATTAATTCATCGTTTGAAGGTTTGACGGCTTTATTAGTCATTAAATATAAATATAAATAAAAAATAAGTTAATAAATCAATTTTATTTTAAATATTAATTCTACATATTAGTTATTTTGAAGTATCCCATCTTCCAATATATTTATTAAACTTAATAGCATATTTAAACATAATTAAACATAACACTCATATCAGTAACTTTTGAAGTATTCCAATCTTGAATATCGACATTAAACTCTTTAGCACCACAAAACATACCCCTCATATCAGTTACTTTTGAAGTATCCCAATTTCCAATATATTTATTAAAATTTATAGCATAATGAAACATATTACTCATATTTGTTACATTTGAAGTATCCCAATTTCCAATATCTTGATTAAACTTATAAGCACCACAAAACATACCACACATATCAGTAACTTTTGAAGTATTCCAATATCGAATATCGACATTAAACTCTTTAGCACCACAAAACATACCCCTCATATCAGTTACTTTTGAAGTATCCCATCCTCCAATATCTTGATTAAATTCTTTAGCATTATTAAACATAAAACTCATATCGTCAATATTCGAAGTATCCCAATTTCGAATATCTTTATTAAATTCATCAGCATTACCAAACATACTTCTCATATTATTTACATTTGAAGTATTCCATCCTCCAATATATTGATTAAAATTTGTAGCACCAAGAAACATACTTCTCATATTAGTAACTTTTTTGGTATTCCATTTACCAATATCTTGATTAAACTTATAAGCATAATAAAACATAGAGTTCATATCAGTAACTTTTGAAGTATCCCATTTTCCAATATCTTGATTAAAATTATTAGCATCCATAAACATAAAACTCATAAACATACCCCTCATATCAGTTACTTTTGAAGTATCCCACCCTCCAATATCTTGGTTAAATTCATTAGCATCATAAAACATATAACTCATATTAGTAACATTTGAAGTATCCCACCCTCCAATATCTTGGTTAAAGTTATAAGCATCATAAAACAGATTACTCATATCAGTTACTTTTGAAGTATTCCATAAACTAATATGTCCGTATTTGGTTATCGCTTTAGATTTATCGGTTAGCCAGAGTGTAACCGCTTCACGTAATTCTTCCGAATCTTTCATTGGATAAAATACGAGTGATACTATATTCTGATATAAACCAGATTCATAGTCATTAATTTTATGTAATAGTATACATAATGCATCATTTGACGGATCCATGACTTGGGACAGCATAATATATGTTAAATAAAAAATAAAAATCAATTTTATATTTTATATTTTATAAATGTGATTCTATTAGATTTGAAGTAGGAAACGCTTTAACAAACCACGAATCCATATCGATACTTCAAATATTAACAAAATGAGTTATATGTTTATTGGGATACTAATTTTAATAAAGAGATATAGGTGGAAAATAGGATACTGTAAAAGTAACTAATATGTGTTGGATGTTTTTTCATGCTAAAAAGTTTAATCAAGATATTGGTAAATGGAATACTTAAAAAAGTAACTGATTGGTGTAAATTATAAAATTTAGTTTTATTTAAAAACCATACATATCATATATAATATGACTATAGAACTTTCCAATAATGAATTACGTGAAGCGGTTAAACTCTGGTTAAATAACGAATCTAAAGCAATAACAAAATATGGGCATATTAGTCTATGGGATACTAAAAAAGTAACTGATATGAGTTGTATGTTTTATGGTGCGACTAATTTTAACCAAAATATTGGAAATTGGGATACTTCAAACGTAACAGATATGAAATATATGTTTTCTAATGCCAAAAAGTTTAATAAAGATATTGGAAAATGGGATACATCAAACGTTACTAATATGATTAGTATGTTTTTTGGTGCTAAAAAGTTCAATAAAGATATTGGAATGTGGAATACTTCAAATGTAACTGATATGACTTGTATGTTTAATGGTGCTAAAATGTTTAATCAAGATATTAGTAAATGGAATACGTCAAATGTAACTAATATGTGTTGGATGTTTAGTGGTGCTACTAATTTTAATCAATATATTGGAAAATGGGATACTTCAAAAGTAACTGATATGACTTGTATGTTTAATGGTGCTAAAATGTTTAATCAAGATATTAGTAAATGGAATACTTCAAACGTTACTAATATGATTAGTATGTTTTTTGGTGCTAAAAAGTTCAATAAAGATATTGGAATGTGGAATACTTCAAATGTAACTAATATGACTTTTATGTTTTATGATACTAATAAGTTTAATCAAGATATTGGAGGATGGGATACATCAAATGTAACTGATATGAGTTTTATGTTTTATGATGCTAATAATTTTAATCAATATATTGGAAAATGGGATACTTCAAATGTAACTGAAATGTATTCTATGTTTTATGGTGCTAAAAAGTTTAATAAAGATTATATTAATAATTGGGATACTTCAAACGTAGTTGATAAGAACTAATAGAATTACATTATAAAATATAAAAAATTGATTTTTTATTAACTTATTTTTATTAATATCATTGTCTTCTAATATGACTCATACCATGAAACCTTCAAACGATGCATTAATAAGACTATTAAGCATGATTAATTCATATGAACCGTTCATTTATAATACTATTATGAGATCTGTATTTTATAAAATGAAAGATTCTGGTGAATTACGAGAAGCGGTTAAACTCTGGATAAACAACGAATCTAAAGCAAAAACAAAATACGGACATATTAGTCTATGGGATACTTCAAACGTTACTAATATGAGTTCTCTATTTTGGTGGGATAGTAATTTTAATGAAGATATAGGAAATTGGGATACATCAAATGTAAAAACTATGGGTAATATGTTTTTGGGTGCTAAAGAGTTTAATGAAGATATAGGAGGATGGAATACTTCAAAAGTAACTAGTATGAGTTGTATGTTTCTTGGTGCTACAAAATTTAATCAAGATATTGGAGGATGGAATACTTCAAATGTTACTTATATGCGTTTTATGTTTAGTGATGCTACAAAATTTAATAAAGATTATATTATTAATTGGGATGTTTCAAAAGTAATTGATAAGTACTAATAGATGTACATTATAAAATATAAAATTGATTTTTATTAAGTTATTTTTTATTTAACATATGAGCGTTTGTAAACACTCAACTCATACCATGGAACCTTCCACCGATGATTTACGTGCACTATTACATAAGATTCATTCATATGAACCGTTCATTTATAATCAAATTATGAGATGTGTATTTTATCAAATGAAAGATTCCAAAGAATTACGAGAAGCGGTTAAACTCTGGTCAACGAACAAATCAACAGCGATGACCAAATACGGACATATTAGACTATGGAATACTTCAAATATTACTGATATGAGTTTTATGTTTTATGATGCTATTAATTTTAATGAAGATATATCATGTTGGGATACTTCAAACGTAACTGATATGAGGGGTATGTTTAGTCATACTCGCAAATTTAATATAGATATTGGAGAGTTGGATACTTCAAATGTAACTAATATGAAGGATATGTTTCGTTATGCACAAGAATTTAATCGAGATATAGGAGGTTGGGATACTTCAAATGTTACTGATATGCTTGGTATGTTTTCTTATGCTAGTAATTTTAATCAATATATTGGAGAATGGGATACTTCAAATGTAACTGATATGAGTAATATGTTTCTTTGTGCTATTAATTTTAATCAAGATATTGGAAAATGGGATACTTCAGCCGTTACTGATATGAGTTTTATGTTTAATGATGCCAGAGAGTTTAATCGAGATATAGGAGGATGGGATACTTCAAATGTTACTAATATGTGTCATATGTTTAATAATGCTCATAATTTTAATAAAGATATTGGAGGATGGGATACTTCAAATGTAACTGGTATGAGGTCTATGTTTTGGCATGCTTATAATTTTAATCAAGATATTAGTAACTGGAATACTTCAAACGTAACTGATATGTGTGGTATGTTTTTTGAAGCTAAAAAGTTTAATCAATATATAGGAAATTTGGATACTTCAAATGTAACTAAGATGGGTAGTATGTTTGCATACGCTCATAAGTATTGGATGATGGAAAAACCAACCAAAATTAATTTATATGTAACTAATATTATTACATTATTAAATAAAAAATTGATTTATTTTATTAACTTATTTTATTAAAATAAAATATATCATACATTTATTATGACTAATACCATGAAACCTTCAACAGATGAATTACACGCACTATTATATAAAATTCTGTCATATGAACCCGGACTTTACAACGATATTATGAGATCTGTGTTTTATCTAATGAAAGATTCAGATGAATTACGAGAAGCAGTTGCACTTTGGTTAACTGATGAATTTAAAGCTATAATAAAATATGGACATATTAGTCTATGGGATACTTCAAGTGTAACTGATATGAGTTATATGTTTCATAATGCTAATAATTTTAATGAAGATATAGGAGGATGGGATACTTCAAACGTAACTGATATGAGTCTAATGTTTGACGGTGCTTATAATTTTAATCAAGATATAGAAAATTGGGATACTTCAAATGTAACTAATACGCTAGGGATGTTTAGTTGTTGTACTAATTTTAATCAAGATATAGGAAATTGGGATACTTCAAAAGTAACTAATATGAGATATATGTTTTCTTATACTAAAGAATTTAATCAAGATATCGGAGAATGGGATACTTCAAATGTTACTGATATGAGCCAGATGTTTTATAAAGCTAATAAGTTTAATCAAGATATTTGATACTTCAAATGTTACTGATATGTGGGGTATGTTTTGTCATGCTAAAATGTTTAATAAAGATATTGGAAATTGGGATACTTCAAATGTTACTACTATGAGTTGTATGTTTTCTTATGCTTATAATTTTAATGAAGATATAGGAGGTTGGGATACTTCAAATGTTAAGAATTTGATTAAAAGAATTTGATTAAAAGAATTTGATTAAAAGAAACTAAATAATTTAAAAATGTAATCATTCGTTTAATTTAAAGTTTTGTTTTAATATAATATATTATACATTTTTACATTTCAAACACAGATTATATAATAATAATAATAAATATAAAGACTATATATTATCATATTATACTATGAAACACAATATTAGGTATTTATCAGATTTACATTTAGAATTTATTGAACCGAATAAAATAGAACAATTTATTAAAAAAATTCCATCTGGCATTGAAGAAATATGTATATTAGCAGGGGATATAGGTAATCCATATCAATTAAATTATAATATTTTTATGGAATTTATAAGCAAAAATTTCAAAAAAACATTTGTTATTACAGGAAATCATGAATATTATAATGAAACAAAAACGATAGAAGAAACAAATGATTTTCTAAAAGAATATTTTAATAAATTTAATAATATTAGTTTTTTGAATAACAGTTATGAATTGTATAATGATTATTGTTTTATTGGTACTACATTATGGTCTAAAATTACAAATCCTAAATATAAAATAAATGATGTATATAAAATTCCTCATTTCGATTATATTAAATACAATAGATTAAATATGTTAAGTATTGATTTTTTAGAAAATGCTTTACAAAATAATAATAATTGTGTTATTATAACACATCATGTGCCTTCCGATTCATTAACTAATGTAAAATATAAACACGAAATGTTGTTACCATATAATCAATGGTTTTGTTGTGATATGGATGAATTTATTAAAACAAATCGAGATAAAATAAAATGTTGGATATACGGACACACTCATACACCATCTAATATTACAATAGATGGAATACCATTTTTATGTAATCCGATTGGTTATCCAAATGAAAATGTAAATGTAAATTTTCAATCAAATATTAAAATCGGCATTTGAAATATAAAAAGGTGTAAAAGAAAAGACTTATTTTCTTTTTACTAAAGCCCCGTTACCAAATGGATAATGCGTATGACTTCTATTAATAAGTAATCATAATACTGTGGGTTCGAATCCTACATGGTTAACAAATTATTTTATATTTTTAATAATGTTTATATTTTTAATAATGTTTATATTTTTAATAATGTTTATATTTTTAATAATGTTTATATTTTTAATAATGTTTATATTTTTAATAATGTTTATTTTTTTAATAATGTTTATTTTTTTAATAATGTTTATATTTTTAATAATGTTTATATTTTTAATAATGTTTATATTTTTAATAATGTTTATTTTTTTAATAATGTTTATTTTTTTAATAATGTTTATATTTTTAATTAATTAATTAATTTCAAAAATAATTTCTATTACTATATTATAAAATATTTATTTTTTTAATTTCATATATTAATCATGGCTAAAGTTTCAAAATCATTAAATCGTGTCGCTGCCAGAAAGGGTTCTAAGAGTTCTGGTTCCAAAAAGGGTTCTAAGCGTTCTGGTTCCAAAAAGGGTTCTAAGCGTTCTGGTTCCAAAAAGGGTTCAAAAAAAACAAAACGTAAAGGTACTAAAAACTGTTATGAGTTGGATGTTTCAGGGTGCTTGTAAGTTTAATAAAGATATAGGAAATTGGAATACTTCAAAGGTTACTAATATGAGTTGGATGTTTTTTAATGCTAAAGAGTTTAATAAAGATTATATTATTAGGTGGGATACTTCAAATGTAATTTTTAGGTAACTAATAGAATTACATTAACAAATATAAAATTGATTTATTTTATTAACTTATTTTTATTAACATATCATTATACATCTATTATAACTCATACCATGGAACCTTCTAATGATGAATTACGTTCACTATTAAGTAATATTATCTCATATGAACCGAACATTTATAATCAAATTATGAAATATGTATTTTATCCAATGAAAGATTCCAATGAATTACGAGAAGCGGTTGGACTCTGGTTATACAAAGAATCAATAGCGATGACCAAATATGGACATATTAGTTTATGGAATACTTCAAACGTAACTGATATGAGTACTATGTTTATGGGTGCTAATAATTTTAATCAAGATATTGGAAAATGGGATACTTCAAATGTTACTAATATGAGTTGGATGTTTAATAGTGCTAATAATTTTAATCAAGATATTGGAAGTTGGAATACATCAAGCGTAACTGATATGGTTAGTATGTTCGCAAACGCTGATAAGTTTAATCAAGATATTGGAAGATGGAATACTTCAAATGTCACATGTATGAGTTGTATGTTTGATGGTGCTAAAGAATTTAATAAAAATATTGGAAATTGGGATACTTCAAAAGTAACTGATATGAGTTATATGTTTTATGAAGCTTATAATTTTAATGAAGATATATCATGTTGGGATACATCAAATGTAAGTGATATGAGTTGTATGTTTCATTATGCTCGTAAGTTTAATCAAGATCTTGGAAATTGGGATACTTCAAATATAACTCATACGACTCGTATGTTTCATTGGGCTTATAATTTTAATCAATATAGGACGATGGGATATCAAACGTAACTAATATGGCTTGTATGTTTCGTAGTTCTATTAATTTTAATCAAGATATTGGAAGGTGGGATACTTCAAAAGTAACAACTATGAATCATATGTTTTATTATGCTACTAATTTTAATCAAGATATTGGAAGATGGGATACTTCAAAATTAACTAATATGAATCATATGTTTCAATTTGCTAATAATTTTAATCAAGATATTGGTGGGTGGGATACTTCAACGTAATACATTATTAAATATAAAAATTTATTTAATTTATTAACTTATTTTTATTTAACACATATCAATCATACATCTATTATGACTCATACCATATAACCTTCCAATTATGAATTAATGTATCTAGTACATAAAATTAAATACTTACGTAAAGTGGTTATACGACGAATCTAAAGCGATAATCAAATAACGGTCTTATTAGTCTATTGGGATACTTCAAATGTTACTAGTATGAGGTATCTTTTGGAATGCTAAAAAGTTTAATCAAGATATTGTAAATTATTTAAAATTATTATGCTAATAATTTATTTAAAATTATTTAAAATTGAAATAATTTATTATTATATTAATAAATTATAATGGCTTATTCATGTCCAATTGATACTATAACTAATATTACTAAAATTATAAAATGTAAGAGCCCTCATTATAATATTATATTAGATTAGTATTCGTATATTTGTAATACATTTAACGTAAAAATTAATATTAATTTTCATACTAATAATACTATGATATTTAATTTATACGGCATTGAATTAGATGTATATAAGGCATCTGTATATATTTATGAAATTAATAAAATATCTATGGACGTATTCCCTAATGCAAATAGTAATTATATATTTAGAAATAAACCGCTTATATTAAGTGCTAATAAACGTTCTAATAAACATCAGAAAATAACAGAAAATAAAAATACTGTATACTATGACGCCGAAGAATATAAATCATAATCATGCTTGTTACTTTCAAGTATCCATCATCCAATATCTAGATCAAACTTTTTAGCATTAACAAACATCCAACTCATCCAACTCATATGAGTTATATGTTTAGTGGTTCTACAAGTTTTAATCAATATATTTGACCATTCTCTACCCCTGAAATATCCCAATTAATAATATAATCTTTATTAAACCCTTTAGCATTATAAAACATTTCATTCATATCACTTACGTTTGAAGTATTCCAACCTCCTATATCTTGATTAAAACTTGTAGTATTTTTAAACATATCATTCATATCTATTACATTTGAAGTATCCCATTTTCCTATATCTTGATTAAACTCTATTGCATCCTCAAACATAGACATCATATTATTTACATTTGAAGTATCCCATTTTCCTATATCTTTATTAAAATTACTAGCAATACTAAACATACAACTCATAGTTACTTTTGAAGTATTCCATAGACTAATATGTTCGTATTTGATTATCGCGTTAGTTCGTCGTCTAACCAGAGTGTAACCACTTCTCTTAATTCATCGGAATCTTTCATTGGATAAAATACGAGTGATTTAATAATCTGATATAAACCAGATTCATAGTCATTAATTTTACGTACTAGATACCACAATTCATCGGTGGAAGGGTTCAGTTCACGGTATGAGTCATAGTATGATTCATAATAGATGTATGATTGATATGTTAAATAAAAAATAAGTTAATAAGAATCAATTTTTATATTTAATAATGTAATTATATTACTTTTGAAGTATCCCAATTTCCGATATCTTGATTAAAACTACGAGCACCCCAAAACATACTACTTATTTTAGTTACTTTTGAAGTATCCCAACTTCCTATATCTTGATTAAAATCATAAGCATTACAAAACATATTACTCATACTAGTAACATTTAAAGTATCCCAATTTCCTATATCTTGATTAAACTTTTTAGCATGAAAAAACATCCAACACATATTAGTTACGTTTGAAGTATCCCATACTCCAATATCTTGATTAAAGTTTTTAGAACCATAAAACAAACAACTCATATCAGTTACATTTGAAGTATCCCAACCTCCAATATATTCATTAAAATCATAAGCATTCTCAAACATCCAAATCATATTAGTAACTTTTGAAGTATTCCATCCTCCAATATATTGATTAAACTCTTGAGCATCACCAAACATCCTTTTCATATTAGTAACATTTGAAGTATCCCAATTTCCTATATCTTCATTAAAATTAATAGCACCACTAAACATACTATTCATATCAGTAACATTTGAAGTATCCCAATTTCCTATATCTTCATTAAAATTAATAGCACCACTAAACATACTATTCATATCAGTAACATTTGAAGTATCCCAAAGACTAATATGTCCGTATTTGGTTAGTGCTTTAGATTTATCACCTAACCAGAGTTTAACCGCTTTACGTAATTCATTATTGGAAAGTTCTAATATCATAATTATGATATGGTTTTAATACATATACGTTAATAAAATCAATTTTATATTTTATATGTAAATTATATTAGTTACTAAGTTACTTTACAGTATCCTATTTTCCACCTATATCTCTTTATTAAAAATAGTATCCCAATAAAACATAACTCATTTTGTTAATATTTGAAGTATCGATATGGATTCGTGGTTTGTTAAAGCGTTTCCTACTTCAAATATAATAGAATCACATTTATCAAATATAAAAATTGATTTCTTATTAACTTATTTTTTATTTAACATATCATACATCTAATATGACTAATACCATGAAAACTTCAAACGATGAATTATGTTCCCTATTACATAAGATTCATTCATATGAACCGTTCATTTATAATAAAATTATGAGAGCTGTATTCTATAAAATGAAAGATTCAGATGAATTACGAGAAGCAGTTAAACTCTGGTTAACCAACGAATCAAAAGCGATAACCAAATACGGACATATTAGTAATTGGGATACTTCAAATGTAACTAGTATGAGGTGTATGTTTTATAATGCTAAAAAGTTTAATGGTGATATTAGTCTATGGGATACTTCAAATGTTACTAATATGTATTGTATGTTTTATTGTTCTAAAAACTTTAATCAAGATATTGGAAACTGGGATACTTCAAATGTAACTAATATGAGTTGTATGTTTAGTGATGTTACCAGTTTTAATCAAGATATTGGAGGATGGGATACTTCAAACGTAACTGATATGAGTCATATGTTTCATGGTGCTGATATTTTTAATCAAAATATTGGAGGTTGGGATACTTCAAAAGTAACTAATATGAAATGTATGTTTTGTTATGCTAATAATTTTAACGGAGATATAGGAGGTTGGGATACTTCAAATGTAAATGATATGAGAAGTATGTTTGATAATTCTACTAATTTTAATGAAGTTATCGAAGAATGGGGATACTTCAAATGTAATTGATATGCGTGAAATGTTTAATCTTGCTAGTAATTTTAATGAAGATATTGGAGTATTCCATCCTCCAATAGGTTGATTAAACTCTATAGCACCATCAAACATAAACCAGATTCATAGTCATTAATTTTACGCACTAGATACCGCAATTCATCGGTGGAAGGGTTCACGGTATGAGTCATAGTATGAGTCATAATAGATGTAGATTGATATGTTAAATAAAAAATAAGTTAATAATAATCAATTTTTATATTTGATATTGTAATTCTATTAGTACATATAAATTACTCTTGAAGTATCCCAATTTCCTATATCTTGATTAAACTTTTTAGCACCATGAAACATAGAATACATTTCAGTTACTTTTGAAGTATCCCAATTTCCTATATCTTGATTAAAGTTAGTATCTCTATAAAACATCCAACCCATATTAGTTACATTTGAAGTATCCCATCCTCCTATATTTTGATTAAACTTATCAGAACCATAAAACATCAAACTCATATTAGTTACATTTGAAGTATTCCATTCTCCAATATATTGATTAAACTTAGTAGCACCACTAAACATCCAACACATATCAATCACACTATAAGTATCCCATATTCCAATATCTTGATTAAACTTAATAGAACTACGAAACATACAAGCCATATCAGTTACATTTGAAGTATCCCATTTTCCAATATCTTGATTAAACTTAGTAGCACCGCTAAACATCCAACTCATATCAATCACACTTGAAGTATCCCATCGTCCAATATTTTTATTAAAATTAATAGAACTACGAAACATACAAGCCATATCAGTTACATTTGAAGTATCCCATCCTCCAATATATTTATTAAACTTAGTAGCACCATTAAACATACAACTCATATCAGTTACCTTTTTAGTATCCCATTTTCCAATATCTTGATTAAACTTTTTAGCATTCGAAAACATATATTTCATATCAGTTACGTTTGAAGTATCCCATCCTCCAATATCCTCATTAAACTCTTTTGTATTATAAAACATACACCTCATAGTTGTTACATTTGAAGTATCCCATAGACTAATATGTCCATATTTAGTTATTGCTTTGGATTGGTTGTTTATCCAGAGTTTAACCGCTTCTCGTAATTCATTATTGGAAAGTTCTATTATAGTCATAATAGATATATGATATTATATGTATGGTTTTTAAATAAATATTTTTTATAATTTAAACCCTCCTACATCTTGATTAAAATTAATATCACTATGAAACATACCACTCATATCAGTCACTTTTGAAGTATCCCATTTACCAATATCTATCTTGATTAAAATTTGTAGCATAAGCAAACATTTCACCCATATTATTAACTTTTGAAGTATTCCATAAACTAATATGACCGTATTTTGTTTTCGCTGTAGATTCATCGCTTAACCAAAGTGCAACCACTTCTCGTAATTCATCCGAATCTTTCATAGGATAAAATACATATCTCATAATATCATTGTATAGTCCAGATTCATAGTCGTTAATTTTATGTAATAGTCCTCTTAATACAACATTTGAAGGTTCCATGGTATGAGTCATAATAGATGTATGATGATATGTTAAATAAAAATAAGTTAATAATAATCAATTTTTATATTTGATATTGTAATTCTATTAGTTAATTATCAATTACCTTTGAAGTTTCCCACCTTCCAATATCTTGATTAAACTCCATAGCATTATAAAACATCAAATTCATATCAGTTACATTTGAAGTATTCCAATTTCTATCATATCAGTTACGTTTGATGTATCCCATAGACTAATATGACCGTATTTGTTTTTCGCTTTAGATTCATTGTTTAACCATAGTTTAACTGCTTCTCGTAATTCTTTTGAATCTTTCATTTTATAGAATACTGTTTCTTCCTTCGTATATATTTTTACTCCATTCTGCTTATTAGCAATATCAGCAGCAATTTTGGCAGTTTGAGAACGTGTAATAGTCATTTTGGTTATGATTATCAATCATAATAAAAAATTTAAATCAATTTTGTTGTTTGTTCATAAAATATACTAATATAACCATATAATATTATTATAAATGTTATGTTCATATAAATGAATCCTATTTAATAGACATATTAATTCATCATTGGAAGCGTGTTTTATAGCCATAATAATAGTATTAGACATTGTATATTTACGATTGATATGTTAAATAATAAATAAGTTAATAAATTTTATAATATAGAAACAAAAATGACTATTATTATAAAATCTACAATCCCTCCTGACACTAATGTAGTAATATGTTTCATGGTGCTACTAAGTTTAATAAAGTTGATAATGGCATACTTCAAGTGTTAATGGTTCTAATAAACATAAAGACCCACTAACACATTTTATTGGGATGTCCAATAAAAAAGTTTTAAAATAAATTAATATATATATATATTATATTATGAATATAGATTTAGATACAATAAAGATTGAAGATAATATTAAAATATTAAATACCGAAATGATGCGTGTTTTTTTAGATTTATTTAAACAGAAACAGAAACAAAAACCAAAGGAAAAGAAGAATGGAGGGTCTAGAGTTGGCCTCCGACAACGACGTACACCTCAACCTCAACCTCAAGCTCAAGTTCAAGCTCAAATTGATGCTCGAGCTGTTCATGCTCAAGCTCGAAAAGACTTAGAATTAGACGATGATCGAGATGCCGAAGCAGCTAATATGGAGGATATGTTAAACTCATTAAGAGAAGAAATGAATCGTAACTTTGACGAGCTTAAAACACAAGTCGGTCATGTTTCTGTCGAGGTTAATGGAATAGCTTCTGAACAGATGAGTGTTGCTGAGAAGAGAGAAAAAATGCACAATGATATGAAAACATTCCATTCCCAGACGATGAAAGGATTATTAGACATAAAGAATGGTATGAAATCTAAAAATTGTATCGAAAGTTCATCTAAATCTGGGTTATTAGTTGGTTTAGTGGTGGGTGGTCTTTTTAGTTATTACCAAAGGGAACCACAACCCACAAGTGGGTCGCCGAGGTGGGAGGGAAATTATACTGATATTAGTTCTAATGATAATTCTTATGGAGCCGTAACTGGTGCCGCAGCTGCGGCCGTAACTGGTGCCGCTATAGGATTATTTTATAATTGTATTTTGTTATTAATGTGGATAATGTATAATATAATAAAACTAATTTTGGTTATGTATAAACAAATTAATAAAATTATATTTCAGTTCACACAAATTAGTTCTGAAATGGCTGGACCATTATCAGGAATATTTAAACTGGGAACTGCTTTATTTCAATTTGTCATGAATATGTGGTTATGGATTTTCATATTTCAACTGTTTGGATTTAAAGATGTAGGAACATATATGAGTGGCTTAGCCCGACCTGTTGTAAAAAACACATGGGAAATATTCAGCAAATTCCCTGAATATGTTATGTCCCAGGCTGCCTCACTATTTTCACCATTGACAACGTTTCTTGACACATTTACACCACCTGCTGGCTGGTGTGGAGATGATACTCCTGATATAGGTCAAGGTGCGTTTGTACATTGTGCAGGAGTAGCATTGAGCCATGCAATCACCGCAATATTAAAGTATATTTGTTGTAGTTTAAAAAATGCCTCAGACTCATATACTTCAAGTGCTTTATTCACTGGATGTTGTGGAGTTCAAGGAGGTGGGAGTCTTATGTATAAAAACAGCATAACAGATGAAATACCTAATCCCGATGTAGTTGGTATAGATATAGATATATTTAATTATAAACCACATGAAAATTCTAGTGATGATATTTTTGTTCATTCATTTAAAACAATATTAGGTTCTAGATTAATTACTAAAAATAAAAAAAATATAGAAGAACTAACAAATAGAACACAAACATTTTTAGTGTTAATTCTAAACCTTATAGGTGTGGTAAATGATATATTAAATATATATATACAAGCATATAATAGTAACAAAATACACAAAAGTAACTCTGTTAAAAGTATAAAACTTTCCAAAAAAGGTACATCGAAAAGAGGTCGGCGTAGTGGTCGTGGTAATCCTAGGATAAGTGGTAAACCTAGTATTAGGATAAGTGGTAAACCTAGTATTAAGATAAGTGGTAATTCTAGCAGTAGGATAAGTGGTAAACCTAGTATTAGGATAAGTGGTAAACCTAGTATTAAGATAAGTGGTAATTCTAGCAGTAGGATAAGTGGTAATCCTAGTAGTAGGAGACCTAGAAGTAGGAGACGAATATTGAGTTTGTAAAACAAAAGTTTGACAATGAAAAAAAAATATTATGAATTTTTCAAAAAACATATCAAATGCAATAAAATACTTCATCCAAGTATTTCCTAAATATTCCTCAGGACCATGATTAAACACTTCTATAAGTAATCATTATACATTTAATGTATTTCATTTCTAAAAACGTATCGTTACACTCTTCATTTTTTCAAGAGGGGTAGATACCCCATTTCGTGAAAAACTATGTGTTATATCATCACTATTTATTACATCAATCGTGAAATTTATAGGCAATTTAATATGTTCTTTTATTGCTGTTTTTACAATTTCTGACCTTAGTTCAATCGATGTAAAATTCTGTGGATAGTTTAATGACCATATACCACGATCATAATTTCGACAATTGATTCTAACAGAGTTCAGTTCACCATGTTCACCATGTTCACCATATTCAGCATCAGTACTAATATGGAACATCCCCCCTCTCAACCGCAATATAATATGAATTGAATCACCTAAACAAATGCCATAATCTTTAACCAGATTTTTATCTTCTAACTGTTTCCCTTTAAAAATAATCCGCATTTGATCCGGTGGGTCACCTATTATATCATACAATCGTTTTTTAACTTCAATAATTGGCATTAAACCATTACATTCTAATGGAATTATCTGTCCAGATAATGTTTTAGCGGTGATTATAAACATAGTATCTGGTGGTAATGCTATTGGGCTTGGTTCGTTTTGAACTTTTTTAAGGTTGACAATTTTTAATTCCAGTGCTTTGTTTCTATTATTTAAGTTTATTTGTTTAATACTATTCGTCATTCCATCTATTGTTTTGTCAATTGCTTGAAATATTTCAATATCTTCACCAGTTAATAGTTTAAGTCTAAATGTATCAATGTGTTGTTGCGTTTCTAAAACAAATTTAGGAAAATGTTGTTCTACAATAGATTTGATTGCTTCCCATTTTTGATTTAGACTATCATATTGTTGAGCTGTAAAGATTGGTGGTGCTTCATCATAGGGGATACAACATTGAACCATAGCAGACATTGTAGCCATTATAATGACAAAGTTACTTATATTAATAAAAAATATAATTTAATCAATTTTTAACAAAAGTTTACCAACTCCCTAATGTTACCTTACTACTATTATTCACTGGATTAGCCACAACATTTTCGACGAACATAATTGTAGTGCCAGTTCCTATAGTATCATAATACTGTTTTGTTTCTTTATTATATCGTCTCCACCCCTTTTGTAAAGTTTCTCGATAATGTGTCCCACCCTCCGATATAGCCTCTTTAGGTTTAAATGATCTGGTTTTACCCCACCATTCTACAACTAAAACATTATATTCATGTTTACTACTACAAAATTCACCATCAATTGCGTATCGAGAACTAGTTTTAATAATACCACTTTGACACTTTGTTTTATTAATAGTAGCAGACATGTTTATTTAACTTATTTTTACTTAATTTTGCTTAATTTTAATTCAATTTTTATACAATAGTTGCTTTACATAGGGGGCATTGGGGAATACGTTCTATCTTATTACATTGTTTTATCCATGGACCTATACATTTACTATGATATGTGTGATTACAATTTAATGAAATACTATTAGTATTATTATCAGTTATACAAATCGCACACTCTTCATTTATTATTTCTTTCGTGTGTTGAATAGACGATTTCGATGTTTTACAACATTGGTCGCAATGGTCGCAATGGTCGCAATTGGTACAATGCTCTTCCTGTTTTAAAAATGTATCACATGAGTCACTACATTGTTTAAATTGTGCGTAAATATAAGCACTACAATTTGATAATTCTGATATAATATAGATAATTAACAACGATAATATATATAATCCGACAACACTAATAAATGTTAAAAATATAATAAGTAATATGTTAATGATTATTGAATCAGTCATTTTATTTAAAAAAAAATAATTAAATTTAATCAATTTTTATTCACCATCTCTTATTTTCTTACACTTTTGGCTTGTTTTATGTTTTTTAATATCTGTTACCTCTGATCCACATATATCACATTTTATTTTAGAAATTTGTTTAAAACACTCTAATTGTAGCATCTTAACATAACTCTTAATTTGTTCATGCTTCAACTCATCTATATCCATTGTTAAATCAAATTCTTTATTTACAGTAATATTATTCATTATTAATTTAGACATCTCTACACTATTTTCAATACTTTTATTATATTTTTCCTCTTCTTTATCTAATTTCTTTTTTAATTTTATTATTATTTCATTTATACCCTTGAAATCTAATTTTGCACTCGATAATTTATTTAATACATTATACATCTCATACAACTTGAATTCCATTAATACATTATCACTACTTTCTACACTCCGTTTGATTTCTACCATCACCTCTATACATTTTATATACCCAGTTAATTCATTTTCCGATGGTAACGATAAATAAAAACATTTAACTCCTAAATGTGTCGTATCCAATTGATCTATATTTGGTATCTCACAACCCAATGATATAAATATCCATGGTATAGTCCCTATGTTTTCTATTTGTGTTTTTATATCATTGTACATCTTATTAATTTCGGATCCATTTGGGCCTAATTTATTCTTATTATCATCACCATAATTCTTTATCTCTAATACACAAATCAACTCATCATACTTATTAGAAACTAATAAATCACCTGAATGGATACCAGACTTTGTCGTTTTATATCCAACCGATTCTATTAATTCTCTTATATATTTTTCACTCATCTCTCCCTTAGTCTTCGAGGTTTTCATACTACATTTTATTTCATTAAATTCCTCTGTCTTTAATTCTAACTTTTCATATAATTCTTTATTTTGTATAATTAAATTAGTATTAAATTCCTCTAATGTATTTCTTTCACGTTCTACACTTTTTAAACCATTTTCTATAGCAATCGTAATCGAATGTGTACTATCTTTTTTTAATTCATCTTGTTTCGAACGTTCTAATCTTAATTTATTATCAAATTCAAATTCCCGCTTGTCTGCCTCTTGTCTATTAGTTTCTGTCAATAATTTTATTTTTGATTGTGATTCTTCTAATTCATTATTTAATGTTTCCATAATTGAATCCTTATTATTAATATAAACACTACTATTTAATATCTTATAACCTATTTCCATTGCTGCTATTTTATTACATTCATCAGTCGTTTCATACCATAGTTCAATGGTTTTATCCAACATCTATATATATTATGTAGCATATCTTTAAGCAACGGTCTAATAGAACTTTTTTTAAGCACCGGGCTAATAGAACTTTTTTTAAGCACTGGTGTCTAATAGAACTTTTTTTAAGCACCGGGCTAATAGAACTTTTTTTAAGCACCGGGCTAATAGAACTTTTTTTAAGCAAATCATCTAATTTTCTATTTTCTTTGACTCATTAAATATTACTATTTCGGCCTCTTCTTCTATTTTATCTTTAATATTTGTAGAATCATCTTCATAATTATCTTGGAACTTAACATACTTTTTATTTGTTTTATTAGTATCATAAGATACTTCATCATGTGTAGTATCAATCATCATATAACCCTTATCTACCATATCCTTTACTACTGACTTCTTTTTCCTTAGTTCCCATATGGGATCATTCCATACTAATGCAAATTGTTCTTTCTTATTCGTTATTTTTACATTATGATTTTCAGGGTGATCCACGTTAAAATGTAGCATCTTTATTAAATCCTGAATACTATCATATGGTCTGTCCAATAATTTCTTTATTTTATCGACTGTTAAATAATCAGTGTTCTCTTTACCATAATTATTAACGATTACGATATTTTGTGTATTATTATTAGTGGTATTGTTAATAGTACACATTTTATTCATCATTTTCTCTATTTTTGTCTCTAACTTTTTCTTCTCCTTTTCTAATTTATTAATTTTTTGGTCTTTTATAGAGCTATTATCTTTACATCTATGCAGTTCATGCCTTCTTTTATGTGGGTAAGATGAAAAGTTCAAATTACAATAATCGCAAAAAAAAGGTGGGTCTTTTTGGGTCTTTTCTGGGTCTTTTTGGGTCTTTTCCGGGTCGTTACCATAGCCGATAAGGAAATTTCATTATTTGTAAAATGTTTCTTAGTATTAAGGTGTTGTGTATAGTTTCCTTTTAAAATAGTAATAAAATTACAATGTTTACATTCGTATAAGACCATATAATAATATAAAATAAATAAATTCTAAACTTTAAATTGTTTTTTCATTGTTTTTTTCATTGTTTTTCATTGTTTTTTCATTGTTTTTCATTGTTTTTCATTGTTTTTCATTGTTTTTCATTGTTTTTCTATTTCTATTATTTTATCTTATTAGTTATGGTATTAATCTATATATTTAAATTTAATAATTATAAGAAACTTTATTAATATTACTAAACATTACATAAATATCA
>Ga0206125_10001525_pt1 | contig 26983 bp, 24 predicted proteins | sample Helgoland_Spring_4_FD_148598 | JGI IMG/M metagenome (GOLD analysis project Ga0206125, IMG submission 148598) | Pelagic subsurface seawater microbial communities from Kabeltonne, Helgoland, North Sea - Helgoland_Spring_Bloom_20160331_1 | ecosystem: Environmental > Aquatic > Marine > Epipelagic ... | reverse complement strand
GGCGATGGCGTTGGCGATAATGCCGATGCTTTTGATAATGACCCCACCGAAACCACCGATTCGGATGGCGATGGCGTCGGTGATAACGCAGATGCCTTTGATAATGACCCTAGCGAAACCACCGATTTGGATGGCGATGGCGTTGGCGATAATGCAGATGCCTTTGATAATGACCCCACCCAAACCACCGATTCGGATGGCGACGGTGTCGGTGATAATACTGATCTCGATGATGATAATGATGGTTTTGATGATATCAATGACGTATTTCCTTTTGATCCCCTTGAAGCTTTAGATACTGACGGGGATGGTATAGGCAACAGTGCTGATACAGATGATGATGGTGATGGTGTGCTAGATGGTTTGGACACTTATCCGTTAGATGCTGATAATGGGCAACAAAAAGTGTTTGATATCGATGGTAATGGGCAGGTTGATGCATTGACGGATACCTTGCTTATCACGCGCTTTGTATTTGGTTTTACCGGCGATGCTCTTACTGATGGTGCCTTAGGGCAAGGCGCAATAAGAACCAGTTCAGAGGATATTGAGGCATATCTGAAGTCGGTGATACCGGAGCTATAAATACGAGATAGATTGTATTAGCAAAGGGGTGCAGTGATGCACCCCTTTTTTTTCGTAATCAAGATTGCAAAAATACCAAAAACTGGACGGTTTTAGTTAGGAGGTTTTGACTCTGCCACTTTCATATAATGAACCCCATTTATCTTGCTAGGTGCAGAGTAGGCCTTTTATTTTATTAGGGTGGTTGATGAAGTCGAACCTGGCAGGCACCGTTGTTATTTTTAGCGAGTAATCCACAGCTATAACCGCCATTGCCAGAGTTGGGAGGGCCGCAAAAACGCTGGCTGATAAAGACTTCTTCCATGTTGTCTATTTTCAAGGTTAATTGAGTTCGCTATCCTGCCAGAATTTGGTTCCTTTGATGGTCGCTTGCAATGCCAGTCCTGATTCGGTGAGTTGATAGACGGTAATATTGTCGAAGGTTGCTTCGCCACCGACAGCGCCGCCTTTTTCACTGGCTTTAGCTGCAGCGTCGGCATTGACGCCAAATGCCCAGCCTGTATCGACAAATTGAGTTAATGCATCGCGGCTGTGAAAGACAAATATTACTCTAAAATCTTTTGCGCCTATACCTAGGCCAACACCGGCTTCACCCATTTTCATAAAGGTGTTTTTGCCGCTCTGGTTATCACGAACAACACCATGACCACCGCCAAAACTGGCAAAAATAAGGTTGATGTTAGCATTGCTAAATACCCCGTAACCCGCGGCACTGTTGATTTGCGCTTTAACGTCGGGTTTGACTTTGTAAAGGTCGCTGAGCACCTGATTGCGCATGTCGATAAGTGCCTGGCGCTTTTCGACTGGTGTTTTGACTGCTGTAGTACTACAGGCGGTTGAGAGAACGAAAAAAATCATCGCGATGCTGATCATTACCCTGTTCATGCTTCTTCCTTTTGGTTGTTTATGGCTAATGCCTTAAATGTAGCACTAAATATTCAAGGTGCCTCGGCAATAAATACTGCACGCATGGGGGCTGGGTGACCTTCGACGGTTTTCGTTGGATCGTTGGGGTCTAAAAAGTCTTTTAGGGATTCAAATTTCATCCAATCAGTGGTGCGTTGTTCTTCAATGCTGGTGTTACTGATATCAACCATGCGCGGGTTTTTAAGCCCGTTCTTTTTCATCCAGTTAATCAGCATCTCTGGGGAGGGCAAGAACCAGACGTTGGGCATTTTGGCATAGCGATCTTCGGGCACTAAAAGTTGGTTTGCGTCACCGTCAATAACTAGCGTCTCTAATATTAGCTGGCCGCCGGGTTTTAACAGTTGGCGAAGCTCGCGAAGATGATCCATGGGCGATCGGCGGTGATACAAAATCCCCATGGAAAACACGCTGTCAAAGGCAGCCATGTTTTTCGGCATATGCTCTATACCCACGGGCAATACATCGATTGGCAGGTGTTTTCCGGCAAACTGTTTGATGGCGTAAAACTGAAAGACAAATTTGGCCGAGGGATCTATACCTATAACGCGCTCAGCACCTGCGCCGAGCATGCGCCAGCCGTGATAGCCATTGCCACAGCCAACATCGAGGACGGTTCGTCCTTCGAGTGGGGCTAGGTGTGGAAGTACACGATCCCATTTCCAGTCAGAGCGCCACTCGGTATCTAGATGCATGCCGAATAGGTTGTAGGGTCCTTTTCGCCAAGGATGCAGTCCCATTAGGGTGGCCTGTAGTGCCAGTCGACGGCCTTTGTCCATTAGGCTGATATCTCCAATCTGCACGCCGTTAGCTAGGTCTATATGCAGAGGGTCAATTTCTGGCAGGCGTTTGAGAGTTTCTTCCCATTCAGGCATATCCCCCCAGCGCTCGCGGCGCAGTTGATGGGCGATAAGCTCTGGAAGTTCAATACCCCAGTCATGGAGGTCAGATTCTTCAAGCCAGCAAAATAGTGGGCCGTAGTCGAGGGTTGTAGGGATCATGGAGTTACTGCACCTTGCGCGCATGAAATTTAAGCGGGAAATTATAAGGTATTTCCGTTATTGTTTGCTGACAGTAATAAGAATATAAAAATATTAGGAAAGTAATCAATAATGTCTGACCAACCAATTGAGCCATCTATACAGAATAAATTTGAGCAGTTAGAAGAAAAGCTCGCCTATCTTGAAATGAGCAATGCCGAATTAAATGATGAGATTTTTCGTCAGCAACAGGATATTGATTCATTGACCAAGGCTCATCGCTCACTGCTTGAACGTCTTGAAACATTGCAAGATAGCGCCGCTGAGGGTGATATGCAGCAGGGGGAGAAACCCCCGCACTATTGATTAAGCCAGTATAAAAAACACTAAGTTTTCAGGAGGGGTCCATGAGTAATTTAGACATTAGTAGCGTCGATAAAAGCGCGATAGATCATACATTTGCCTCGCAACAGGCCTATGCCCTTAAGCTGCGCAAGTCGACCTGTGCCGAGCGCCTCAAGGTTTTGGCTCGTTTCGAAAAAGTCTTTAAAGCCTCTTATGACAAAATATACGCAGCGGCCGCCGCAGATTTCGGTAAGCCCGAAGCGGAAGTGGATATGGCTGAAATTATGGTTGTGGTTGCCGATCTGGCGCATATTCGCAAAAAATTAAAAAAGTGGATGAAAGCTACACCGGTTTCAGCCTCTATGGCGATGCTTGGCACCTCGTCGAAAATCATTGTCGAGCCGAAAGGTACAAGCCTTATTATCTCGCCTTGGAACTATCCTTTTAACCTGACCTTTGGGCCAATGATGTCGGCGATTGCCGCCGGTAATACGGTGATTCTTAAGCCCTCTGAAATGACCCCGAATATGTCCAAGGTGATTGCTGAGATCGTCGCCGAGGCTTTTAGTCCTGAAGAGGTGGCACTGTTTGAGGGCACTGCAGAGGTATCCACCTATTTAACCAGCTTGCCCTTTGATCATATCTTTTTTACCGGCAGTCCGGCGGTTGGCAAGATGGTTATGGCGGCAGCGGCGAAAAATCTGACCTCGGTCACTCTTGAACTGGGTGGCAAGAGCCCGGTTATTGTCGATAAGACGGCCAATATTGCCAAAGCTGCCCGCAGTATCGCCTTTGGTAAATTTAGCAACAATGGTCAGACCTGTATTGCCCCTGACTATCTGTTTGTCGATGAGGCGGTGAAAGATTTATTGATTGCCGAGTTAAAAGTTTATATCGCTCGCCAGTATGGATTGGGTGAAGATGCTCAGAACAATGGTGATTACTGTCAGGTGGTTAATGCTGCTCATCAGGCGCGCATTTCCGGCCTTTTAAATGATGCCTTGGCCGAGGGCGGTCAAGTGGTGACTGGGGGTCAGACTGATGAAGAGCAGCGCTTTGTTGCGCCGACTCTGATCGAGGGTATGAGCATCGAATCACGCATTATGCAGGAAGAGATTTTTGGCCCGCTGTTGCCGATCATCAGCTACAGCGATTTGGATACAGTCATAGAACATATCAACAGCAAGCCAAAACCACTGGCGCTGTATTTTTACAGCACAGATAAGCTGGCCATAGATAAGGTGTTAACCGAGACTAGCGCTGGGGGCACCTGTATCAATCAGGCCGTATTGCACTATGTACACCCCAATTTGCCATTCGGCGGTGTTAATAATAGTGGTATTGGTATGTCCGGCGGCGAGTGGGGGTTTAAGGCTTTTTCCCATGAGCGCAGTGTTTTAGAGGATAAGTGGGGCAGTGCACATATGATGCATCCACCTTATACACCAAAGGTAAAAAAGCTGATCAAAATGGCCGTGTCACTCTTGGGCCGCTAGGACTTTATCGCCACCAGAGAAGCAAAGTTAAAGCACTGAAACCAAGGGCTTGCGGTATTAAAGCCGCAGGCCTTTAGTCGATTGATATGGCTGTCGAGGGTTTCAGGGAGCAGCACATTTTCTATCGAGTCGCGTTTTTGACTAATCTCCAAATCACTGTAACCCTGCGCACTTTTAAACTGATGGTGCAGTTCTGAGAGCAGTTGATTTAAAGACTCCGGCTCAAATAAAAGCTTCTCGGAAATCACCAGGCAGCCGCCGGGATTAAGTCCCGCATAAATCTTTTCCAGCAGTGCTCGACGTTTATCCAGAGGAATAAATTGCAGGGTAAAGTTCATCACTACCAGCGAGGCATTGGTTATCTCAATATCGCAGATATCACCTTCGACCAATTGCACTGGGGTTTTAAGTTCAGACTGCGCTTGGGTAGCTGAGTTATCGTTATCAAGAACAGACCGACAGCGCTCAAGCATTGCGGAGGAATTATCCACCGCGACAATGGTGACGTTTGGCTGGTTAATCTGTTGACGAATCGCCAGTGAAGAGGCGCCGAGGGAGCAGCCGAGGTCATAACAGTTGCTGTTGGGCTGCACAAAGCGTGCGGCCAGTTCACCACAGAGATTGATAATCGTCTGATAGCCCGGTACCGAGCGCTGAATCATATCCGGAAATACATCGACTACGCTCTGATCAAAAACAAAGCGCGGTACATTTCCCAGCGGGCTGGCAAAGAGATCATCGCGCTTTTTATTTGATTCAGACTTGTCATTCATCGCCATTAAACCGCAATTGCATCCAGACCAGTTTTAGCTGCCAGATCGCTATTGGTAATCACCGCAGTTTGGGCCACTTCTTGACGCAGGTAAGTGCTGGCAACCCGCTTTAAATCTTCATCAGTCACGGCAAGTACACGATTTCTAAACTGCACAATAGAGGCTTTGTTGCGGCCATTGAGCTCACCGTGGAAGGCTTGCATAGCCTCACCAGCCGGTGAGGCGGGCTTGTCGAGACTGCCGATAACACCGAGTACAGCTTCTTCAACTTTATCGGCACCCAGAGGTTTTTTCAGCAGCCAGTTAATAGAGTTATCAAAGTCTTCAAGGGTGCCGGTAATTCTTGGGTCGCGGTAGGAGTAAAAGCGGAAGGCACCGGATTGGTTGTCCTGAGAGGCACCGCCGCCATAGGCGCCACCCTGTTCGCGAATAGTGCGATGCAGGTAGCCATTGCGTAATACGCCACCAAGTACCGTTAGCGCCGCTGAGTCAGGGTGGCTAGTGGGTACAGTGGGATAGGCTCTGGCGCAGAAGCTAACCTGAGTATTGGTCGTCCAGCAGTGGTTGACCGGCGTAAGTGTTGGGTTAAAGCTGATGATATTATTTGTTGAGCCAGTCTCTACATTACCCCCTGAGAATACTTGCTGCATAGTGTTTTTAAAGCCGCCCAGACGATCCTCTTCGCCAACTAAAAGATACTGGCGAGGCTGTTGCAATACAAGCTGATGAATCTCTTCCAGCTGTGCCGCTAGGGTCTGTAAGCCGACTTCAGAGTCGAGGCCTTGATCTATTGTCTTAAGCAAACTAAGACCGGTTACGCCACCCCAGCGCTGACTGAGATAGGCATTGGTCGATAGTCCACTAGAGGCTGCAATCATTGCCAGGGAGTGGCCGCTGCCAACAATGGTAGATTCGCGATGGGTGCGAATCTGCGAGACTAATTCGCGCAGACGCGGTAGTTCACTAAAGCCAGTTTGCTGCAGTGACTCCTGCATCAGATCGCTCATCCCCTGTTGGTTTCGCGCCAACCCTTTGGCTGAAAAACTGATATTGCCGTGAAGTTTTTCAATGCTGTCTTTATCCGAACGCACCGAAGCTGAGGCTGAATAGGCGCCCACTACACTGGAGTGCCATAGCTGGGTTTGCTGGTAGTCTCTGTCGCCAACGCCCATCTCTGTTACGCAGGTGCTGTAGAGCGGCAAAAGATCCATCTGCGCGTCGCTGAGGGCTGGCATCGGCATAATGATCTGCTGATAGGCGAGACCATTGGTGCCGGCGCTATAGGTTGTCAGTGGCAGAGGCCCGCTCTCTTGAGAGTTTTTCTCTGCATAGGCAATATCAACGGGAACATCTTCGATACCGACCTTGGGAAGAATCTCTAAATCCTCTTCCATTTCCTGGCGTTCTTTTAAGACTGCAGCGCCATCGACAATCGCTTGTTTTTCACTGTCGCTTAAATTGGCTTTGATCTCTGCTAAACGGTCTTTTTCTGCCTGCTCTTTTTGACGAGCCAGCTGAGTATCTGGTTTCATGATTAGGCGAATTCGGTGCTGGTTATTAAGTAGCAGATCCCGGGCCAGTGATTTAATAAACTCAGGATCTTGAATTTGCTGCTGGAGTTTTTCTAGAACTGGATCCAGATCTAATAGCGCAATTGGATCACCGCGATGAGTTGCACTGGTCAGCGAGGTAAGAATTAAATTCAATCCGTAGGGATAACCGCCGCCGGAGACTTCGCGCTGAGAAAGTTCTAGTTGATGGAGGCTAGCTGCCACCTGTTCTTGGGGCAGGCCGTTTTTGGCAACCTCGCGCAGTACATCGAGAATAAGGGCTTCAACAGCATCTGCATGCTCTGGGTTTGAACCCTCTACACCACAGGCAAAGCAGAGTTCTTTTTGCGAATCTTCAAGGCCGCACATGGGTGAGGGCGAGGTTCCCAAATCGGTGGTTTCCAGCGCGCTCTGTAAGGGTGAGCCACTGTTGTCGAACAGTACGCTCGACAGCAGGCGTGCCTGCATGGTGGCTTCCAGATCAGTCGATTCGCCGAGTAACCATGAGACGACAATATGGCTGTTGTCTTCGAGTGGCTGTTGATCATCAGCCGCATAGACCTCTTCAAAATACTGCGGCTCGCTGTAGCGCTGTTCATTTTCAACGGCGATATGACAGTCGAGTTTGTCAAAACGACTCAGGGCATTTTCTTCAAAAGTAGCCTGATGTTCGGCAGCGGGAATATCACCAAAGGTAATAAATATCGCATTGCTCGGATGGTAGTTAGTCTCGTAAAAGGCTTTAAACTGCGCGTAGCTTAGGTCGGGAATATCGGCCGGCTCGCCACCACTGTTGTAGTGGTAGGTGCTGGTCGGATAGAGGTGCTGGGTCATGGTCTGCCAGAGAGTCGAATTAATCGAGCTCATGGCGCCTTTCATTTCATTGAAAACCACACCCTTGTAGGTCAGTTCTGAGCCGGTATCTGCGGGGTCGGCAAACTCTAGGCGGTGACCTTCCTGAGCAAAATCCAGAGGGTCGAGTCGGGCAAAGAATACCGAGTCCAGGTAGACGCTGAGCAGATTGTTAAAATCTTTTTTGTTCTGACTGGCGAAAGGGTAGGCGGTCCAGTCGGAACTGGTAAAGGCATTCATAAAGGTATTTAGTGAGCGCCGAATCATCATAAAGAACGGGTCGCGCACCGGATATTTCTCACTGCCGCAGAGTGCTGTGTGTTCGAGGATATGGGCCACACCCGTAGAGTCCATCGGCACGGTTCGCAATGCCACGAGAAATACATTTTCCTTATTATCTGCCGCCAGATGGATATGCTGGGCACCGGTTACCTGATGGCGATATTCTTCATAGCGAAGTTTGAGAGAGGGTATTTCTTGTGAGCGTAAAAGCTCAAAGGCAGGGTGCGGATTATTGCTCATAGACGGTGACTGCTCTGTGGGTGTTAAGACTTTAGGAGGGTGCATTCTACTTGAAGAATAGATGGGTGGAAATGCTGTTGTCTATTGATTTACAGGATTGATTTACAGGATTGATTTAACGGCGTGGTTTTTTCCCCAGGCCTAAACCTCAGGCTCTAAACCTTAGGCTCTAAATCTCAGGCGATACTCGATGGGCGTTGTACTTTCCCAGCGCTTAAATGCGCGATAGAAGGTGCTGGGCTCTGAGAAGCCGGTCAGATAAACAATTTCACTGATATCCTCGTCGGTTTTTGAGAGTAGCCGCTTGGCTAGCGAATGACGGTGTTTGTTCAGTACCTGTTGAAAGCTAGTGCCTGCAGTTTTCAGCTGATGTCGAAGTTGGCGTGGAGTCATGTCAAGTTTTGCGGCCACAGTGTCGAGTGTTGTTTCACCACTTTCCAACAGTGCAGCGATAAGGCCTTTTACTTCCCCGATAAAGTCTTGTTGTTGTAGCAGTGCCATATGCTCGTCGGCAACTTTAACATGCAGGTTTAAGAGTTCAGGTGCCGAGTTTAGTGAGCGATAGTCGAGTATTTCTCTTGGAAAGTAGAGCCTGAATTCATCAGCATGAAATTTAACTTCACACTGGAAAATACGCTCATATTCAGCGATATCGGTGTTAGGGCTATGCCGAAAGAGGACTTTATTGGGCTTAAATACACCGTCAGTGCAGGCTTGAAACCCCTTGATAACACCTAGTGTGAGGGCCTCGCTGAGGTGTGAAGTGACAAACTTATTTTCTACAAAGTAGCTAGTAATATAGGGTTCGGGTTGTTCAACAAGCCGCGCCTGCAGTGCATCACTAACCAGTCGTTGATAGTTTATATTTCTGCGCAGGCCGTCACCAAAATTGGCACTGCTCAGAAACAGATACTCAATAATTTGCCCTTTGTAGATAGGCATTTTTTCACCGACATGCAGGCCTATACTTGGGTCACCCGATAGCTCAACCGCAGCTTGCCAAAATCTTGGTTGTGCGGAAAATTGGGTGCGAAGATTGCTCTTGTAAAGCCGATCTGGCTCTAGTCCGGAGCGTTTTAGTACCTCATTGGCATCAATGCCAAGGTTAACTAGACCTTGGTAGGCAAGTCGTACTAAAGTTCCCGCATCGGTTAAGTTTGCCATAAATATACAAGTATTAATAAAGTGGTTTATTATACCCTATTGACCCAAGTGACAGGCCGAAGTTTTTTTAGCGCCAATGACGAACAGGAATAAAGTTATCAGTATGAAGCCCATGAATAATCAGCAAACCTTTGACACAAACATTATTTCCCCTGCAAAGCCCTCTATGCTGGCTGAGAAATTGCCCTGCTTGCCGGCTATATTGGCAAGGCTGGCTCTAAAGTCATCGACTTATCAGATAACGGATTCACTGCCAGCGCTGAGTGCAGAGTACCAAGATCTGCTGATTGACGGTAAACATCTAAACGCCTTTAGAACTCTCTGTGGCTTTAAACCTGGAAAAAAACTACCTGCTACCTACTTGCAGACACTGGCAATGCCTCTGGTTCTCAGTATTTTGAGTAACAAGCAGTTTCCTATCCGGGCTATAGGAAAGATGCATCTTCGCAATCAGGTCTCGGTGCTTGAAGATTTCGACCTCCGGCAGCCGATTAATTTGACCGCTTCTATTGGCAGCTCTTTTTTGAGCAGCCGTGGTTTGGAGTGGCAAATGGACTTTACTGCGCTGGTTGATAACCAGTTAGTTTGGTCGGGGTCATCGACTTATTTATACAATTGCGAAACTGGTATGTCACGCAGAGAAAAACCCAAATTGATTCGCGGGGATAACCCTCAGGAATGGCTGGTACCCAATGGTATAGGTCGTCGCTATGGGCGTATCTCGGGGGATTGTAATCCTATCCACCTGTCGAGCCTGACCGCTAAGCTGTTTGGCTTTAAATCTGCTATAGCTCATGGTATGTGGAGTAAAACACGCTGTATAGCCGCCCTCGAAGATCAGTTACCTGAGGCAGGATATTCGGTTGATGTTGGCTTCCATCGTCCCCTATATATACCCTCTGGCGTAAAGTTTTATACCAGACAACTTGAGACTGGTCAGCATTTTTCACTATTTAATGATAAGGGTGAAAAAGCTTACCTTACCGGTTTAATTTCATAGGTTGCTTCTATGCCTGATTATAAAGTTCCAGTTAATGATTATCTCTTTCTGTTTAACCAAGTTTTGGATATGCAGAGTAAATATGAGCATATTGAGGGTGGCGCTGAGGCGACGCCAGATATGTTGGAAGCGATCTTTTCTGAAGCGGCCAAGTTTTGTGAAAATGAGTTGGCACCCATCTATCAGGCTGGCGATGAAGGATGTACTTGGAATGATGGTGAGGTCACTACTCCCGCCGGTTTTAAGCAGGCTTACACAAAATTTATCGACGCGGGCTGGACTACATTAACCGGCGATCCAAAGTTGGGCGGCCAGGGTTTGCCGTCTTCTCTGAGTATTGCGGTCAATGAGATGTTGACCACCGCCAACTGGGCCTGGGCTATGTATCCGGGTCTCAGTGAAGGTGCCATAGCGACGCTGGAAGCCAGTGGCACTGATCAACAGCAACAGGATTATCTGACCAAACTGATCAGTGGCGTCTGGAGTGGCACCATGTGTCTGACCGAGCCCCACTGCGGCACAGATCTGGGGCAGATGAAAAGTAAAGCAACGCCCAATGATGACGGTAGTTACAGTGTCAATGGCACCAAGATATTTATCAGTGCGGGTGAGCATGATCTCACCGAAAATATTGTTCATATAGTGCTGGCAAAATTACCTGATGCTCCCGCCGGCACCAAGGGTCTCTCGCTGTTTATTATTCCCAAGTTTCTCCCCGCTGCAGATGGTTCAGCGGGCGATCGCAACGGCGTTAGATGTGGCTCAATCGAGCACAAGATGGGTATTCACGGCAACGCCACTGCAGTTCTTAATTTTGACGATGCCAAAAGCTTTTTAATTGGCAAACCCCATGAAGGGCTTGCCGCTATGTTCACTTATATGAATGTGGCGCGTATTGGCACCGCTAGTCAGGGTTCTGCCGCGGCAGAACGCTCCTATCAGGGTGCCGCAGCTTATGCTCGTGAGCGCCTAGCTATGCGTTCTCTGTCTGGGGTTAAGAATCCCGATGGCCCAGCCGATGCTATTATTGAGCATCCGGATGTCCGTCGTATGCTACTCACTCAGCGGGTTATTGCTGAGGGTGGTCGTGCCATGGTCGGCTATGCAAGCCAATTTGCCGATCTCTACAAGGCGGGTAAAACGCCTGGGATTCGCGATACTGCGGAAGCGCGTCTGGGTTTCTGTACACCCATTCTAAAAGGCTTTATTACTGAGTTGGGTGTTGAGGCCGCCAACCATGGTGTGCAGGTTTTTGGTGGCCACGGCTATATCAAAGAGTGGGGAATGGAACAGATTCTTCGCGATAGTCGTATTGCGACTCTCTATGAGGGCACCACGGGTATTCAGGCACTGGATTTAGTCGGCCGTAAAGTACTGATGGATAAGTTTGCTCAGCTAAATATTTTCACTGGCGAAATGTTTGCCTTTGCCACTCAGTTTTTACCTTGGAAGGCGCAGGGTAAGAATAAAGCGATGCGCAAGCAGGCTTGGGCGGTGACTAAGCTGGCACTTAAATGGCGCTATTTGGGTTTCCGTCTGGGGGTGCGTGGGAAAAAGAATCCCGACAATGTAGGTGCGGCTTCTGTCGATTTTTTAATGTTCTCTGGCTATGCCTATATGGCCTTTATGTGGTTGCAGATGAGCGCGGCTGCCCATCGTCAATTACAGGCGGGTGAGGGTGACAAGCAATTTCTTGAGGCCAAGTTGCACACGGCTGAGTTTTTCTTTGCGCGAATTCTGCCTCGCGCTGATGCCCATGCTAAAACTATGGGTGCCAATGTTGACAGCGTTATGGGTATGCCGACTAGCTATTTTGAATAAGCTGCTTTTAAGTAAGCTATAGACCTGCCTGTATCTTAAAACCCCGAGGTTAACGCCCTGGGGTTTTTTATGTCTGAGTAAAATGTAATAGGCAAACCTAAGCCTAAACCTTCACTTAAACCTACGCCTAAACTGTGACCCTCTGGACGAAGGCCTTTGTAGACAGCCTATGGGTCCATTGTTAAAGTCACTCGATAGATAAGCAAGCCACTGATTAATTAGACACAAGAGAAGCGCTATGGAATTTGCCGATGTCGTTCATGCCAGACATTCCTACCGGGGATTTCTGCCTAAAGCCGTTGATACGAAAACCTTAAAAGAGGTTTTTGAACTGGCCAATTGGGCGCCATCTAACTGCAATGTTCAGCCCTGGCATGTGCATATAGTTTCCGGAGAAGCCTGCAATAGACTGCGGCAAAAAATGCAAGCCGCTGCGATTGAAAATCCTAACGGCAATTCCGATTTTCCCTGGCAGGGGAAATTTACTGGGCCATACCGCGAGCGCCAGATATGTTCGGCATTGGGACTTTGGGAGCATCAGGGGGTAGCCCGTGAAGATCGCGAGAAACGCGCCTGGTCATGGATGCGCAACTTTGAATTTTTTAATGCACCTCATGTGGCGTTTATTTTTGTTACCGATGAATTTCCCGAGACAGTGCGTTTGGCTGCTGATGTCGGTATGTATGCTCAGACACTGATGCTGTCTCTTGCCAATGCGGGTATCGGCTGTTGCCCGCAGACATCCATTAGTTGCTACCCAGATATGGTTCGTGAGGCGCTAGGGGTCGAGAGCCAGTTTAAATTACTGATGGGCCTTTCCTTTGGCTATGTGGATAGTGCAGATCCTGCGAATAACTTTCGCACCGAGCGCGCGGCTCTTCAAGATACGGCGACCTTCCACAACTAGTCTGGGGATTTCTCAGGCCGCCTGGACGCGATTACGGCCAGTGGCTTTGGCGCGGTAGAGCGCTTTATCGGCTTTTTTCAGTACCTGATCAAAATGGCCGCTTTGGTCACTGCTGGCAAATCCTATGCTAACGGTCAGTCGTAATTCGCCATTGCGCCGACTGGCACCACGGCGTTTTTCACCCTGAACCGAGGCTTTTGGGCGATGTTTTTTGTCGCGAATAACCATCTGGTAATTGGCAATTGCCCGGCGAATATTTTCGAGGGTATCTATTACCTCCTGCTTGGATTTACCCTTAAATAGCAGACAGAATTCCTCGCCACCATAGCGAAAAGGTTTTGCCCCACCGGCAGTTTTTTGCAACAAACCAGCGATAACTCGCAGCGCTTGATCACCGAGATCATGGCCGTATTGGTCATTAATTTTTTTAAAATAATCGGCATCCACCATTGCCACAGAGTAGCTGCCGCGCAATGTCTTCGCGCTCTGCTTAAGTGCCCGGCGGTTGCCTATCTGAGTCAGTTCATCGCGATAGCCAATACTCAATAAGCTACCGGTTAAATTAATGCTCAGCAAAACCCCAATTCCGCTGAACAAAAATGCCGAAATATGCGTTAGCTGAATCCAGCCAAAAGTAGTGTAGGTCATCAGGGTACAGCCGAGCAGTGAGCTCTCTAGGGGGTGGCGCCTGTAAATGCACAAACCAAGGCAGGTGCCAAAGGCGACAAGATAGAGAGCCGTGGACAGGGTTGGCAGGTGACTGCTAAATAGAGGGCTGTTTAGAGCTTTCTGTGCCGACGCGAAAAACAGCTCATTATCAAAAGCCAGCAGTCGCGCCAGCAGAATAATTATCGCCGGCGACAGGGCAATTGCTGCGAGCCCCAATGGTTGTCGGCAGCTCTGCTCAGGCATAAAGGCATAAACCAGTATCAGGCAGGGCGCCAGAATACCGAGAAGGTAAAAGATTTGTCCGGCGGGCTGAGATTCCAGTGGAACCTGAAGTTGGCTTTGGATTAGCCAGTAAATACAGAGCATGCTGATGGTGGTTCCGGCTTCTAGCGCATGGTTGCTTAACAGTGCTAGCAGTGTGGCTAAGATAAGCAAAATGTAGGGTAGCTGTAGAAGCAGAAAGGTCAGGTCTTCGGTGCTGTTTCCTGGCGCGTAGTTAAGAAACTGCGTGCGCAATATCAATGCCCCGATGAAGCAGGCTGCGGGTATAGCTAGGCGCATAATAATCGAAGACATGAATTGCGGCAGCGCTTCCTTTTAGATACTCCTTTTATAGTAGCAAAGCATGGCCGGATCGCCACAAAGGTTACTAAAAAGAAGGCAGTAAAGGGGCAATAAAGAAGGCATTGAAGAAGGTTTTCTACGCGCTGAGAATCTGAATCACTCCGGCAAGGCTGGCGATAAATAACACGCCGCCGAGCAGTTGATAGAAGCGGGCATTGCTCTGTTGCAGTAGCTGCTGGTGAAATCTTAGGCCAATAAAATGTCCGATACCGGCAAAGGGCAACAGCCACAGCGCTGCCGCAAACTGCAGGTCGACACCGGCATAGGCAAAGGCGCATAGCTTAATGCTGACCAATACCGTCCACAGCACAAATAGGGTATTGCGGAACTCGTGGGATTTAATATGACGCATGGCGACGGCAATCACCAGTGGCCCACCAATTAGCGAAGTACCACTGATATAGGCGCCGAGAACCAAGAACACAACATCCAGTAACCGGCTATTACTCTGCAGCGGTTGACCAATAATATAGGTCACCGAGTAGGCGCCAATGAGTATAAAAATAATACAGTTCATTAAATCGGACGGCAGTATCAGCAGCCCAACAACCCCGGCCAATTTTGGAATAATCATAATCAGCAGTGCATAGCGCACAAACTGCCAGTTAATACTGGGTGCAGTAATGGCGGTATTCTGCTCGGAGGATCGCGACTTTGGAAATAGCGTCAGCGAGGCAAAAAATAACAGATGTATAGAGATGATCGGCAGGAAAAACAGGGGATCATTGTGAATTAGAAGTAAAAATGGGATGGTAAACAGCGCCCCGCCAAAGCCGAGACCGGAGCGGACAAAACCGCTCCATATAAACACCAGAACAATAAGCAGATACTGTTGCCAGAGAAGCTCCATCAGTGGCCACAGCCACCCGTGCCATGGACATGGCCGTGAGCAATCTCTTGTTCAGTCGCGGCGCGAACATCGACAACCTCTACCTCGAAATTGAGAACCTTACCCGCCAGCGGATGGTTCATATCGACATCTGCATTAAATTTCCCTACCTTGATAACCGTGCCTGGCTTGACACCGTTTTCAGTGTTGACGTTAATACTTTGGCCAGCGCTCAACTTGCCCTCATGCTTGAGATATTTAGTGGGGATGCGCTGAGTGTTATTCATATTGCGAAGTCCGTAGCCATCCGCAGGCATGACGGTAAAGGTACGTTTTTCACCCGCCACTGCGCCCTTAATGGCCGCTTCAAAGCCGCGAATCATTTGCCGGTGACCGTGCAGGTAAACCATTGGCTCACCGCTGTCGTAACTTTTGTCATAGCTTTTATCGAGAATAGCCTCATTATCGTCTTTAAGCTGATAGTGAAGGGTGATAACGTGGTTGTGGCTGACCTGCATAGTTTTATCCTGAATGGCTGTATCCTGGATAGCTTTTTCCTGCATAGCTTTTTCCTAAATTGTTATATCTTAAGGGCAGTGAATGACAGGTCGGCAATATACCCTAAGTGGCTGTTGGGTACATAGTTTGCTATAGGCTTTTTACCGTTCAAATAGTGAATATAGACAGAATTTAAAACAAGAGGGAAGTTGCTGATGTCATCGGCCGGCAAAGACCGTAACAAACATAACCCGTGCGCGGGGAACCAACCTGGTGATCATCTTGATGAGCATGCAGAAGATAAGCTTGTAGATGACATGCTGATAGGTAATGAGTTTGGCGAACTGTTTGGCGACGATATTGAGCCTTTAAAAGGCAAAGGTGCAGCCTTTGTCCCCAAATCTGCCGAGGTTACACCCGGCGTTTTGGCGCGGCGCAAAGCCGCCCAGTTAGAAATGCAGGCAGATGGGAACTTTCTCGACCCAGACAGCATTATCGTTCAGGTCGCGGCCCTCGATCCCTTGGCGTTCTCCCGTCCCGGGGTCCAGCATGGGGTGTATAAAAACCTGCGTATGGGCAAGTATGAAATTCAATCGCGACTCGACCTGCATCGCCACAGCGTCGAGCAGGCGCGCGCGGCACTCTGGCGGTTTGTCGATGATTGTCAAAAGCATGGCGTGCGCTGTGCACTGATTACCCATGGTAAAGGTGAGGGGCGCGAACGACCGGCGATACTTAAAAGCTGCGTTAATCACTGGCTTCAGCAGTTCGAGCAGGTCTTGGCTTTTCACACCGCGCAGAAACATCACGGCGGTCTGGGCGCCACCTATGTGTTGATTAAAAAGAGCCGTGCAGCGCGCCAGAGTACCAGCGATAAACTTGAGCAGGCGCGTCGGTTAAAGCGCTGATACCGATTGTGATCCAGTACTCTTTCGCACGTTTTGGGATGGGTGAAAGATGATCCTTTCGCCATTGCAGCGCGTAAAATAGTCAAACTTTCTAGGGTTACATGATGCACCTAATCTTTAATTTTGTACTGTTTCATATTGGTTGGCTTGCCTGCGTTGTCGGTGCTTCCAGTAATATGTCGTTACTCGGCTCATCAATAGCGCTGATGTTAATTGCCGTGCATCTTTTCAGAGTGGCCAACTTCCGCGCTGAGCTGTACCTGGTTTTGGCGGCTGTAGTGATCGGCTTTATTTGGGAAACCCTGCTGCTTTCACAGCAGTGGCTGTCCTATGCGGGGGCATCCCTGAACAGTAACCTTGCGCCTTACTGGTTAGTTATTATGTGGGCACTGTTTGCCACCACGATTAATGTTTCAATGGCCTGGATGAAAAACCGCTGGTTATTAGCGGTGGTGATGGGGGCCATTTTTGGACCCATGGCATTTATCGCCGGTGAGAAGTTGGGGGCAGTTGAATTTCTGGATAACCAGCGTGCGTTAATTGCTCTGTCATTTGGTTGGGCAATACTGATGCCTCTCATTTTATGGGTAGCTGCAAAAATAAATGGCGATAGCCAGACTGAGGGGAAAACTCAATGAACTTACTACTAAGTATTGATCTGCAACTTATGCTGCAGGCGCTGCCTGTCCTATTTCTGATTGCCGTGGTCACTTGGCTTATCAGTCTGGCAATCGACGATGTCAGTATTGTCGACTATATCTGGTCGCTGTTATCACTGGCGGCAGCCGCCACCTATGCCTATCACACAGGTGTCGAGAGTACGGTAAGCCTAGTTATGCTGCTGATGGTTTCTATCTGGGCTTTGCGGCTGACCTTCTTTCTAATGAAACGTGGCCGCAATCAGCCAGAGGACCGTCGCTATCAGGTTATCCGCAAGCGCAATTCGCCTAACTTCGGTTTAAAAAGTCTCTATCTAATTTTTATATTTCAGGGCTTTATTGCCTGGATAATCAGTATTATTTTTGTCCCAGTCTTTGCCGCTGGAGCAACATCAGAAACCGCTCTTTCGTGGAGTTTGTGGCACAGTGCCGGTGTCGCTTTATGGTTGTTTGGTCTGCTGTTCGAAAGCATTGCTGATAATCAATTACACGCCCACAACCAACAGGTTGTCCCCAACAGTAAAACCCTTAATAGTGGTCTCTGGCGCTACTGCCGTCACCCCAACTACTTCGGTGAGTTCTGTGTCTGGTGGGCCTGGTTTATATTCGCCATACCCAGCGCATCGCTGTGGATATTAGTTGCTCCTCTGGTCATGAGCTTTCTGCTGATGAAGTTTTCCGGGGTCGGCAATATGGAAAATGGCATCACTTCCCGTAGACCTGACTATCAAGCCTATATAGATTCCACCAATACATTCTTTCCATGGAAGCCGCGCCTAAAAGTGAAGGGAGATTTCTAATGGTTCGGCTCTTGTCAGGCATTTTTTTATTCCTGTTATGGCAGGTTAGCGTCGCTGCAGAATCAGCCATTAAAAGTGCTGAACCCACTGGCAAAAATCTCGATTTTAAAGTTTTCCTCAACGACCGCGAAGTCGGCATTCACAGCTTCCATCTTCAGCAGCAGGGAGAACAGTTGCTGGTTTCCTCGACCATGCGCCTAGATTTCACCATTTTGATGGTCAAAAAAATAAAGTATCGACACCAGGCCAATGAAGTCTGGCAGGGTGGCTGCTTAGTCTCTCTAACCAGCCAGACTGAGAAACAGGGTAAAAACATCATTGTTAATGCCGCAACTGATGGCAGTGGATTGGTTGTCGAGCACAGTGAGGGCTCGGAGACAATTGCCGGCTGTGCCAGAGGCTTTGCCTATTGGAATCCCACACTGTTAGAGGCCGACTTCCTGCTCAATGCTGAATCTGGTCAATACCTTCCCGTTGAAATAAGCAGTCGTATTTCGACGCAAAATAATATTACCCATATGCTTATTGCTGGCCCCGAAGCCGATGTCCGGCTGCAATATGACGCCGCTGGCAATTGGCTGTCTCTGGAATCCAAATTGCAGATCGGCGGTCTTCTTCGCTATCAGCGCATTCCAACCAACTCAATATCACAGGGACAATAGTGACTATGAAAAAGTGGCTGCCGACGATAATTGTTAGTTTATTTTTACTCCTGTCAGGCTGTAGCTCACAGCCACCTATGGCAACAGTAAACTATGTTGATATACAGCGTTTTATGGGCGACTGGTATGTAATTGCCAATATCCCCACTTTTCTTGAGAAGGGTGCCCACAATCCCATAGAGTCCTACCAGCTTGAGGCCGATGGTACTATTGCCACTACCTTTACCTTTAATGCCGACGCCTTTGACGGCGAGAAAAAAACCTACCGACCCCGTGGCTTTGTCAAAAATACCCAGACCAATGCGGTATGGGGCATGCAGTTTTTATGGCCGATTAAAGCTGACTACCGAATTGTCTATCTGGATGCAGATTATCAATACACTGTCATTGGTCGCAACAACCGCGACTATGTGTGGATAATGGCTCGCAGTCCGCAGATAACTCCCGAGAAATATAGAGAATTAGAGAAATTTGTCACTGGTCTCGGATACAATCCTCAACTCTTAGAAAGGGCGCCACATCAGCTCGCCGAAGCCAATTAAAAGAATAAATAAAAAGTGAATAAAACAATATGAAAATAGCCGTTATTGGTACAGGTATCTCCGGCAATGTCGCTGCTTATCATCTCAACAAAAAGCACGAGATCACTGTATTTGAGGCCAATAACTACATTGGCGGTCACACCCATACCCACGATATAGAATCCAATGGCAAAACCTATCAGGTCGACTCCGGCTTTATTGTGTTTAACCATAAAACCTATCCGAACTTTATTAAATTACTCGCCGAGCTGGGAGTGGAAGAGCAGCTCTCCACTATGAGCTTTGGTGTTAAGTGCGAAAAGACTGGGCTCGAATATATGGGTTCAACCCTAAATAGTCTGTTCGCTCAGCGACGTAATTTTTTCCGCCCTTCATTTTGGAAAATGATCTTGGAGATCCTGCGCTTTAACAAACAAGCCAGTGCCTTGGTTGCAGAGGATATCGATGATATTACCCTTGGGGAATACCTGCAGCGCGGCAACTATAGTCAATCATTTATTGATCTCTATTTAATTCCCATGGCCGCGGCAGTCTGGTCTGCGGATCTGCAAATAATGTATCAATTTCCGGCCCGCTACCTGATTCGTTTTTTCCAGAACCACGGTCTACTCAGTGTAAATGAACGCCCCGACTGGTATGTGATTAAAGGTGGTTCAAAAACCTATGCCACAGCGCTAACCGCCTCTTTTAAAGATAGTATCAGGCTGTCCACGCCAGTGGAGCAGGTTAAGCGCACAGCGACTGGTGTCGTTATTACTAGCGCTATGGGTGAGGAGCATTTCGATGCGGTATTTATTGCTACTCACAGTGATCAGGCGCTGGCAGTGCTCAGCGATCCCAGTGAAGCCGAGCGTCAGGTGTTGGGTGCAATCACCTATCAAGACAATGAGGTTTTGCTGCATACCGATGACGCGGTTATGCCTGTGCGAAAGCGTGCCTGGGCCGCTTGGAATTACCATCTGTTAGAAGGGCAGCAGGGGCGAGTTCCAGTGACTTACAATATGAATATTTTGCAGGGCTTTGACTGCCCTGAACAATTTTGCGTAACTCTTAATAACAGTGATGGAATTGATCAGAGTAAAGTCTTAAAACGCATGAACTATCAGCATCCGGTATATACCCCAGAGTCCGTCGCCGCACAGGCGCGACAGGCGGAGATAAATACCGGTCGCACCTTTTACTGTGGCGCCTACTGGCGCTATGGTTTTCATGAAGACGGTGTCGTCAGTGCGCTGGATGCACTGGCTCACTTTGATAAGAGCTTGGCGTAAAATGAGGGAGTTAGTGTGACTGCCCAAGTTATTAATAGCCGGCTTTATGCCGGCACTATTGGCCACTGTCGTCATATGCCGGCGGTCAATAAGTTTCGCTATCAGCTGTTTATGCTCTACCTCGATCTAGATGAAGTGGAAACGCTGTTTGATAAATACTGGCTCTGGTCCAGCAGGCGACTAAATTTCGCCTGGTTTAACCGCGCCGACCACAGTGGCAGTTCAGATCGACCACTGGCCGAGTCTATTCGCGAAATGGTAGAGCAGCAAACGGGCAGCAGGCCCTCTGGTGCCATTCGTCTATTAACCAATCTTCGTTACCTATTTTACAAATCCAATCCGGTGAGTTTTTATTACTGCTTTAATAGCGATGGCGAAACCCTGCACAGCATCGTCGCCGAAGTGACTAATACTCCCTGGGGTGAGCGCTATTGCTATGTCCTGTCTGAGAATGAAAAAGTTACAGCAGATGCCCTAGATACCTTAGATGGCAACTTGCACTATCGCACCGATAAACGCTTTACCGTATCGCCCTTTATGCCAATGGATATGCAGTATAAGTTTGAGTTTTCATTGCCAACCCAGCGCTTAAAGGTAAAAATGCATAATTACCGTCTGGGGCAGCGAGTCTTTGATGTCGAGTTGGATATGACGGCTAAACCTATAACCTCGGCAACTCTGGCAAAGCAGCTTTTTAAACTACCATTGATGACGGCTAAGGTGACAGCGGCGATCTATTGGCAAGCGTTAAAAATTGCCTTAAAGCGCGTGCCGTTTTTAGGCCATGGTGGTAAACATCTTGAAAAATAAAAATAAGAGAGAATCCTAAAGTGAGTACAGATATTTCCCAAAAAATCACCTCGAGCCAACCGCGCTGGATAGACCAGTTTGCACGACGTGGGGTAATGGCGCGCTTTGCAAACATCCGCCACGGGCAGATCCGCATTACCGACAGTGCAGGCGAAACAATATTTGGTCAGAGCAACAGTCACGCCGAACTGAGTGTAGACATCGAGGTAATCGACCCGCGCTTTTATTCCGACCTCGCCTTTGGCGGTACTGTTGCCGCAGGGGAGTCCTATATGCAAGGTTATTGGACCTGTAGTGACCTGACAGCCCTAGTGCGTATTATGGTGCGTAACCGTCATGTAATGGAGGCAGTGGAGGGTAGTTTATCGCGTTTGAAAGCACCCTTACTGCGCATGGGTCACTGGCTAAATCGCAATACCCAGATCGGCAGTCGCCGCAATATTGAAGCCCATTACGATCTGGGTAATGAGATGTTCGAGTTATTTCTCGACCCTACTATGATGTATTCCAGTGCCTACTACCCGAAACCTGAGTCTACCCTTGAAGAGGCCTCGGTTGCCAAGCTCAAGCGTATCTGTGACAAATTACAGCTGACCAGTGACGACCATGTTATTGAGATCGGCACCGGCTGGGGTGGCTTTGCTATTTATGCTGCCAGCCACTACGGCTGTAAAGTCACCACCACAACTATCTCTAAAGAACAGCATGAGATGGCCGCAAGCCGTGTTGCCGCGGCCGGTCTTGAAGGTAAAATTACTCTGCTGATGGAAGATTATCGCGATCTTACGGGCCAGTACGATAAATTAGTTTCCATTGAAATGATTGAAGCCGTAGGCCACCAGTATCTGGACACCTATTTTGCCAAGTGCAGTTCACTGCTTAAACCCGAAGGTATTATGTTGATTCAGGCGATTACGATCGCCGATCAGCACTACAATAATGCCATCAACTCGGTCGATTTTATCCAGCGTTTTATCTTTCCCGGTGGATTTATTCCCTCGGTCAGCGCGATAGCCGATTCGGTAAAGCAGGCGACGGATATGCGCCTGTTTCATCTCGAAGATATAGGCCCTCATTACGCCACCACCTTGCAACATTGGCGGGAACGCTTCTTTGACAATATCGAACAGGTTAAAGCGCTCGGTTACTCAGAGCAGTTTATTCGTATGTGGGAGTTTTACCTCTGCTATAGCGAGGGCGGTTTTTTGGAGCGAGTACTGGGCGATGCTCATCTGGTGTTTATCAAGCCGGAAAATCGCATTGATTGGCGCGGATCTCTTTGAGACCTCCCGTCATTCGAGCATAGAAACGTCACCCCAGCATAGGAACGTCACCCCAGCGAAGGCTGGGGCTGGGACCCATAGAATTATGATGCGAGCCATAGAGTTACTGGCCTTCGCCAGTATGACGGAACGCTGTAGCAAGTATCAGCCGCTATCTAGCTTTTAGATAAAACAGCATATATCCCTCGCACAAGCTGATGTAGCTGCTCATCAGTGCTGATATAGGGCGGCATTACATAGACCAATTTCCCAAAGGGTCGTACCCATATTCCCTCTGCAACAAATTGCTTTTGAATCTCGGCGAGATTAACCGGCTGTTTCATTTCAATCACCCCGATAGCGCCTAAAACCCGGGTTTCTGCAACATCGTCCAGTGCCTCAAAGGCGGCTAGTTCAGCTTTTAATGTGGCTTCGATACGTTGAATATTGGCCTGCCAGTCACCACTAAGTAGCAGATCAATACTGGCGTTGGCTACGGCACAGGCGAGGGGATTACCCATAAAGGTGGGGCCGTGCATAAAGCAGCCAGCTTCGCCGTTGCAGATGCCATTGCTGACCTCTTCACTGCAGAGCGTGGCGGCAAGAGTCATGTAGCCGCCGGTAATAGCCTTGCCTAGACAGATAATATCGGGAGAAATTTCCGCCCACTCACAGGCAAATAATTTACCGCTGCGGCCAAAACCGGTGGCAATTTCATCAGCGATCAACAGCACATTGTGCTGGTCGCAGAGTTCGCGCACACGCTTTAAATAGTGCGGCGAATAGAAACGCATACCACCTGCACCTTGAACGATAGGCTCTAAAATTACTGCGGCCAGTTGATCTTTTTTGTCGCCAATAATTTTGGCAAATTCTTCAATATCCTGTTCATCCCACTCCTCGTCGATAGCTGTCTGCGGTGCCGGCGCGAAGTAATGTTTAGCAACGACCTGATCGAACATATGATGCATGCCGGTGACCGGATCACAGACCGACATGGCGGCAAAAGTATCGCCATGGTAGCCGCTGCGCAGACTGAGTAATTTATTCTTGTTGGACTGCCCCTGTGATATCCAATACTGAAAGGCCATCTTGATGGCGACTTCTACCGCCACCGAGCCGGAGTCGGAGAGAAATACCTTATCCAATCCTGACGGAGTTATCTGAACCAGTTTTTCACAGAGATCCACCGCTGGCGCATGGGTTATGCCGCCAAACATTACATGGCTGAATTTATCGATCTGGTTTTTTGCCGCGGCATTTAGTGCCGGATGATTGTAGCCGTGAATTGCACACCACCAGGAGGCCATGCCGTCGATTAGCTCTGTTCCATCCGCCAATTTAAGGTAGACGCCCTCGGCAGATACCACCTCATAGGCAGGGATTGGCGCGGTCAGTGAAGAGTAGGGGTGCCAGACAAATTGCTGGTCCTTTTGCATAAGTTGTGACTGCGATTGGTCGATTTTGGTGATGCTGTTCAAAGTTCCGATGACTCCAAATTGATTGCCGAGGAAGGCAGTGTTACCAAGACAATCTAATTAAAGATTTTCTAAAAGCTAATGCCCAAACGGAGTTGTTTATGCGCGCTTTCAAGTTGTTATTTGTAGTTACTGTTGTCCTTACCTTCGCCTCGACTGCAGTTGCCAGTCGCGACAGTCAATCATGGCCAATCTGGAACAAAAGTGACGAATCAAACGGCGCTAGTATAGATCATTCGGCCTTTGATGGCTTTTTAAAAAACTATGTCATCACTAATCACCCGTCGGGCATTAATCGTTTTCGTTATGGCGATGTCAGTCGCCGGGATAGCAAGAGACTAAATGCCTATATTGCGCAAATAACAGCTCTTGATCCCCGTCAATACCGCAAGCGTGAGCAGAAGGCCTATTGGTTAAATCTTTACAATGCGCTGACAATCCAGAGCCTACTAAAAAAATATCCCCAGAGATCAGTGGATGCGCGAAAGTTAAATCCGCGGATTAAGGTGGCGGGTGTCAAAATGACCAAGGCAGATATTGGCGACCGAATACTGCGTCCAATCTGGCATGACTATAAGGTGGTTTTTGGTTTGAGTTGTGCGAGTATGGGCTGTCCGGCGATTCAGGCCGGCGCATTTACAGCGGCTAATATCAACACGCGTTTAAAGCAGTTTGCCCGCGAGTTTATCAATCATCCGCGAGGTTTGATGGTTAGTCGTCAGGAGATGCGGGTATCGAAGATTTTTGATTGGTATCGCGAGGATTTTGGTGCCGATGATAAGCGTCTGATAAAGCTGTTTGCCTATTATGCGGACGATAATAAAGCGCTGTATATTCTTGGTTTTAACGGCGATATTGAGTTTAGTTATGATGCGCGACTGAATTCACCTGAGACTATTTGGCCGCTTTAGGGTCGGATTACTTCACCTGAGATACTGGCCTACGCCAGTATGACGAGAGAAACCAGCGCTATCGGGGCAGAGCACCTAGTTTGTCATCCCATGCTTAAAAAAAACCTGCTCAACGATCGGATATTGTCGGGCAGGCAGTGGAAAGGAAAAAGGCCGTCATTGTCATCCTGAGCGAAGCCGAAGGATCTTTTGGCTTGGAGTACTGTACTGGCTTACTGACCCTTAACCTAATATCCAGCAATGAGAGGTCTGATCGAGACCCTTCACTGCGTTCAGGGTGACAAGTTAGGACGTTGAGGATCGCAAGCTAGAGCCTTCAGGGTGACAAGTTAGGACGTTCAGGATCACAAGCTAGAGCCTTCAGGGTGACAAGTTAGGACGTTCAGGATCACAAGCTAGAGCCTTCAGGGTGACAAGTTAGGACGTTCAGGATCACAAGCTAGAGCCTTCAGGGTGACAAGTTAGGACGTTCAGGATCACAAGCTAGAGCCTTCAGGGTGACAAGTTAGGACGTTCAGGATCACAAGCTAGAGCCTTCAGGGTGACAAGTTAGGACGTTCAGGATCACAAGCTAGAGCCTTCAGGGTGACAAGTTAGGACGTTCAGGGTGACAAGTTAGAACCTTCCGGGTGTCAAGCAAGAACCGTCAGGATCAAAACCTAGACCATCCGGCACGACAAAATATCATTGATTACAACAAAACCGTCACTGCCGCTTGGTGAAAACTATGCTGTGCAATTACAATAGCCGGCTTTTAAGCAACCGCGAACAGAGCCCAAGATGTCCATTCGAAAAAATCAGTTAGAAGCCAATAAATTGCAAAAGCGCCTGCGCCGCAATGTGGGACAGGCTATTGCCGATTACAATATGATCGAAGAGGGCGATCGAATTATGGTTTGTATGTCCGGCGGTAAAGACTCCTATGCCATGCTCGATATACTGCTTAACCTGCAGGCCAGTGCGCCGATAAAGTTTGATCTGGTGGCGGTCAATATGGATCAAAAACAGCCAGGTTTCCCGGAGCATGTTCTACCCGAGTATTTAGATACTCTGGATATCGAATATCACATTTTAGAAAAAGATACTTACAGCATTGTTACCAGCAAGATTCCCGAGGGAAAAACCTACTGCAGTCTCTGTTCGCGTCTGCGTCGCGGAACCCTTTACGGTTTTGCTGAGCAGATTGGCTGTACCAAAGTCGCCCTCGGCCATCACCGCGATGATATTGTCGAAACCTTGTTTTTAAATATGTTTCATCAGTCAAAGCTTAAGGCGATGCCGCCCAAATTACTCTCGGATGATAAGAAAAATATTATTATTCGCCCGCTGGCTTACTGTCGTGAGTCGGACCTGATCGCGCTGTCAGAATTAAAGCAATTCCCGATTATTCCCTGCAACCTCTGTGGTTCTCAGGAAGGCTTGCAGCGCAATGTGGTGAAGCAGATGCTGATAGACTGGGAGCGACAGTTCCCCGGCCGCATCGATCAGATTTTTGGCGCCGTCCAGAATATCTCTCCCTCGCAATTGGCTGACACCGATCTATTTGATTTTGAGACCTTGCAGATTGAACGTGAGGAGGTTGATCTCAAAGCAATCAAAGCCATAAATCTGTGATTATCTATAGCGGCTGAGTTATCGCCTCGTGGTAGGTATTGAGACCGCCATCACCATTCCATTGCGTACTTTTCCCTATAATTCGGAAGTCTATTTGGAGGTGGGGAAAATAGTGCATCGTATAAAAATTCATCAGGGCAAAGTTGCCGCGTTAACCGTGGATGCTGTTGTCAATCCGTTAGTGGTCAATTCACAGGTCGTCGAAAATACTTCTGCGGATCAAGCTCAGCTGGGCAATTGCCTGATTGGCGATGTGCGTATTGTGCCGGCATCTGCCGAGAGGCCAAATCCGGTTATTGAGGTTATCGGCCCGCGCTGGCGCGGTGGCGAGTATCAGGAGGAAGAGCAGTTGGCATCCTGCTACAAAAAAGCCATGGATATAGCCAAGCGACAGAATTTCCGCATTATTGCCTTTGCGCCAATCAGTGGCGGAGCAAAAGGTTTTCCCGCTAATCGCGCGACTAAAATTGCCATTCAACAGGTGGATTCTGCACTGCGTCAAAACCCGCTGATGGAGGCAGTCATTT
>Ga0206125_10001521_pt1 | contig 27031 bp, 23 predicted proteins | sample Helgoland_Spring_4_FD_148598 | JGI IMG/M metagenome (GOLD analysis project Ga0206125, IMG submission 148598) | Pelagic subsurface seawater microbial communities from Kabeltonne, Helgoland, North Sea - Helgoland_Spring_Bloom_20160331_1 | ecosystem: Environmental > Aquatic > Marine > Epipelagic ... | reverse complement strand
CGGAATCGTAATCTTCGGGGTTTGTTTGCGGACACCCGTCGTTCGGGTCGTTTACAGAATCGCCATCGGTGTCATCGATACACCCGTCGAGGTCGTTGTCCCAGCCAAGTGCGTTTTGGTTTGGACATCCATCGTTCAAGTTTACAACACCATCTCCGTCTCCGTCACTCCAAGCTTTCGAATCGCGTACAACCCCTTGAATCGCTAGCGCAAAACCCATTCGACCACCATCAATACCTACGGCGTTTGCCGAGTTACCAGGGGAAACATATCTCGCCCGCACCTCAACATCAATCCACTCGATATTTTCGAGGTCATCTTCAGAGAGTGTTATGGCGATTGTGGTTTCATTTTTATTTGGAAACGTTGTTGAATTGGAGAAGTTCACAACATCAGAGAGAAAGAGGGTTGAATCCCCATCGTTTTGGTATGTCCCGGCAATGGCTTCAGTTCCATCAGAAAGACGTACGACTAATTGCAAATCATCAACCAGATGAGGCTCAGGTGCAGCGGGCCATGCAAGCCTCACATCCAAGCGCCCCCCATCCAATTCAAACCGTTCAGTCCATACATCGCCTGTTGCTAAGAATGGGCCTTTGGCGCCGGAACCGTTCCATGGTGAGGCCAGAAGATTCTCTAAAGCCTCTTCATCTCCTTGGCGTTGTGAAAGCCATTCGCTCGGGGTAGATTGATCCAACCGATACGAATCGTGAATCCAAAGGTCGATGGCAGGGGATACGTTCCCTTGGTGGAGGGCGTTTTCCACCGAAGAAAAATCAACAAGTTCTGAGAGATTTAACTGCCCCCAACCGTCGTGGGGGTTTTGGACAGCATAACCTCCACCCCCACCGTTCCTTTCCTCTTGGGGAAGAGGAGTAGTTGCGAGAGATAACAAAGCCCTGAGCATGGGCCCAGATGGAGTAAAACCTTCGGCCAGTTCAAGATGATTTGTGGAGTTGAGCGCCTCATCAGCCCAGACAGGGCGCAAGGATTCGACCGGGAAAGATGTACGATTTTCATGACCTGAAATCCATCCGTCTTCAATCATTTGTTGAATTAACGCGGCAGTTCCGGCAGCAGCCGGAGTAGCCATACTCGTTCCCGAAGAAGAACGCAACGCATCGTTGTAAGAGTCGGGAATCCCATCGGCCCGCGCAGACTGAATCGAAGCACCCGGCGCAAGAGCGAAGATGCCAATCGTTCCGGCTTCAGTAGGTCCAATGGATGAAGAAGGCCAAATCGCTGCGGATTGGGATTTGACCGATGCCCCGATAGCAACCACATTTCGCCCATTTGACGGTTCCAATAACTGCGCGCCGTTGTTACCTGGTGCAACAAACGTCAGCGACCAAGGCATTTCGAGAGCCCAAGCATCGAAATCAGCAGTACGAGCGGTGTATTCAGTGGTAGCATCCCCCCATGAATTGGAGTGAATGATTGCTCCATTTGTCCCAGCCTCAACAAACAAAGAATCGACATCCGGAGGAACCCAACCATCACTGGAAACGATATCTTGGAAGACGAGTTTACTTTGATATGCCAATGCTGAGCCATTTTTTGGTTTGGAATCGGCTCGCATATCATACACATTATAGCAAGTAAGAGTGCCAGCCACATGCGTGCCGTGACGATAATCTGAGTGGCCGTTCGTATCACCAGAATCAAGTGTATGATTGACGGTCAAGATTTTACGATGCTCCACCCCAGGAGACCCAACTCCATCTGTACCGTTCGAACCAACCGCTCCTGGCGATGTCGCGTTCCGGAAGCAGGCATGGTCGTAGTCGATTCCAGAATCTGCAGCAGCAACCACGACTCCATCGCCATTGATACCGAGTTCCCATGCGGGAGATCCCGTCGTTTTCCCGTGCTGAAGAAGAGAACCTGCGAGCACGTTTCGACCTTCTGTTGAAACGACGGGCTCGACCCATAACACACCATCGATGTTCTCAAACACAGTCGTGTGGGCAAAATTCGCCCAGTCGATAATTTCGATGTGCGGAAGAGCCTTTGAGTATTTATGAGGGTCCGATTCAATGTCGATTCCAAACACTTGGAAAGCCTGAACAAGAGATAAAACAGCATCAGCGGGCAGGCGAGGTTCAAACACGACTTTTACGTACTCAACATGAGGCCCGAACCCCCACTTGTATTCCGTATCAGGCGCCTCCTGAGTAAGTACATCGGACAGCGAAGTGAAATCGGGTGAGCGCCATACGAGAACTTGGTTCGGACTCACCATGCGTAACGGCGTATGGCCTGTTGAGGCAAGAGAATCCCATCGTTCTTGACTCCACACCCCATCCTTGAGTTCAAGAATGTATTCTGCTCCTTCTTCGTTTGAGCCGGGGACCGTAGGACTCAAGCCTTGTACGAGCGGCAGCAACATCAGCATTGTGATGAACAAAGCAGGTCGCATAGTACGGCTTGAACCGTCAAACTTTGTCAATCTCTTGGTTGAAATCTTCACATTCTTCGCGACGGCGCGTTTAAGTCGGGTTTGCGAGTCGCCCACTTTGATGAAGGCCTACCGAGTTTCAGGAATTGCCCCGTTTGGCAGCGTGCGCCAAGAGTTTTCTTTGGATTTACCAGCATCTGATGCTGCAGATGCTGAACATCGAACGTATTCCATTATGGGCTCTCGACACAAGGCAAACCGCCGCTCAATCGACATCGTATCCGTTTCTGAGATTGATCCACGAACTTCTACTGAACCGCGCATTATGGATTATTTCCGTGAAGATATTGCTGCTGCCGGTGGAGCAATTGCCTCGGATGCCGAAGAAGAGTGACCTTCGGGTAGTTCTTCAAGGACCACCTCTACGGACTGTGTGAGACGCATGGTTGAACGTAGCGAGTTACAAAAGATGGCCCGCACAATTGATGCGCATCGAAAACAATTGGACGACCTCCATTCTCGCATTGACCAAATCACTGCGATTATTGATGAACACGAGATCACTTCAAACATTCTTCAGAGTTTGCAACAATCGGTAGAAACCGGTCGAGCAGGCGCACGGCTGTCAATTGGTTCAGGAGTGACGCTCCACTACACGCATGAAAGCGAGGTGGAAGGCACCGCTCTGATCGATATTGGCAGCGGCGTGTTCGGAGAAAAACCTTGGAGTGAAGCCCACGCTATGACGATTGAACGGAAAGAAGGAATTTCCCTTCTGCACAAGGACTTGAGCGAACAGGCATCAAAGTTGGAACTTAAAATAACTCAACTTGCTCAAGAATTTAACGATGCAGCAGCATCCCTTCAGCCGGCACAAACACCCCCTCCTGCAGCCACCCCTGCCCCACCTACACCAGCACCTGAAGACAGCCCCCGCCGCTCCTCTCGTCGCGGTGGCCGATTTGGTAGCGAGCTAACATTAGATGATTGAGGGTGTATGATGGGGCTTTTTGACAGATTTAGGAAGCGTGTAACTGAGGTTGCTTCCGAGGTTGATGCCGATGAACTGTCAGCCGAAGAGAATACTCAAGAAGCGAGAGACGCTCTCAATACTGCAGAACATCGAGAACAAAACCCTCGTATTCCTCTACCAGAGCCACAAACCGTCGAAGCCCCGGTAATCGAAGAAGAATGGGAAGACCTCGATGATATTCCCCAAGCAGTTGAGGCGGCACCCCAAGATGACGAATGGGATGATTTTGATGAAGATGAAGAAATCACACTCCCAGTAGAACTTTCTCGCCAAGAAAAGAAGCGACTTGAGAAAAATCATCGAGCCAATGAAAAACGCCTTGCGAAAGAACGTAAAAATATGAAAAAACGAGGCGCTGTAGAATTGGCCCGACCGAAAGGCTCCAATGTTGACCTTTCCGTCATGAGAACGACAACAGGCCGCCAACTTGTCAGTGTTCAAAGTGCGCCGAAAGGTTCGGTCAGTGAAGCGGAAATTGAAACCGAAGCAGGAACGAAAGTCAAGGTTGAACTTGGTGGCGGCGTCGTTTCAGAAGGTGGCCGAGTCATCAAGGCTGGCGGCGCTCTTGACAACCTCATTGAGGAATTGGAGTGGGTGTTGCTTGAATCAGACATTTCCAGCGACGCTGTAACAGCTGTTACTCAAGCGCTTCGCGACAACCTTGTTGGTGCTCGCTTAAGAAAAGGGGCCGACCTTGCTAAAGTTCTCGAGGCCGCCCTCAAAAGAGCACTGCGCAACATTCTCTCGGCGGGGTATTGGGACTTTGATGCCAGTGTCAAATCGTTCATTGAGGCAGGAGATACGCCTGTTGTGGTTATGCTGGTTGGTGTGAACGGCACTGGAAAAACAACGACAGCGGCTAAAATTGCTCAACGGCTTCTCGATCAAAACATCTCAGTCGTAGCCGCTGCAGGCGATACGTTCAGAGCCGGCGCAATCCAACAATTGGAAAGCCATTGTGAGAACCTTGGTATTCGCTGTATTTCGAGTCAAAGAGGCGGGGATACAGCCGCAATTGCCCGCGACGCAATCGAATCAGCACGAGCCAAGAACATCGATGTTGTCCTCGTAGATACTGCAGGACGCATGCAAAATAAAGTCAATTTGATGAACGAACTCAATAAAGTCCGCCGCGTGGCAAATCCACATTTGACGCTTTTCGTTGGCGACTCACTTGCTGGTAACGATGCTGTTGAACAAGCAAGAATGTTCCAAGAAATCATGAAGTTCGATGGTGCTGTTCTGACCAAGGTAGATACGGATGCTAAGGGTGGAGCAGGGCTCTCAATTGCCTTTTCAACCGGCCGCCCGATTGTATTTGCGGGGGTTGGCCAAGGCTACCACGATTTGAAACAGTTCGACCCTGATTGGCTGCTTGAACAAATGTTCGATTGAATCGAAGCGATGAGGACTTAGACCCCGACCTGCTGCCAAAGACATGGCGGGCACTTTCAAAGATGAAGAAACGGAGCAGTTTTTTCAATTGATTCACATGTTTCAGCGTTCATCTCTTTTACACATGGGACTTTTACCAGACCAAGAAGGAAACATGATGTTCAACCTTGGCGAAGCCAAAGCAGGTATCGATTTGCTTCGAATGCTCCAAGGCAAGACCAAAGGAAACCTCACCGACCATGAAGAGCGGATGTTGAAGGGAATTGTGAGTGAACTGCAACTTCAATTTCTCAAAGCACCAACTCGACGCAGACAGGCGGAGAGTGACGCCGCCCAATCAGAGATTATACGCGAAGCCTTCACAAATCCTCAATCAGGGCCAGTTGAAGACCTAACTTCCCCGGAAGATAGCGAAGAATGACCTCATCCGTGCGGTTATTTGATGTGCAATGGCTCCTTCAGCGAACTGATTCACATGGCTTATGTCACGGAGACTGCGGAAGAAACGGCCCCAACCGTTCTTCTTGTAGACAACAACCCGATGTCGCTTATGCGTCTTCGTGAAGTGTTCAAAATTCGAGATTTCAATATCGAGGAATGCCAGGACGGCGACCAAGCCGTTGATGAATACATTCGCCTTGACCCGGAACTTGTTGTGATCGCCCTGGATATTCCCTCACTCGACGGCCACCTCGCTGCATTGGAAATGCGTGAACACGGCGGAGAAAGTCGAATTGTGTTTATTGCCTCAAGGCGAAACGCTCAGTTGGCTGAAGACGCAAGTCATTCAGCAGGCGCAGTTGCTTGGCTGGAGAAGCCAGTCTCTTCAACGGCAGTTGGCGAACTTTGGGACCAAATTCTCGGCCCGATTCCGGATGCGCCAGGTCTTGAAGATCTCGACCAATTGTACCCTGAAGACCGGATCAAACCGGAACCAGATGTAGGGCTTATGCCTCTCCCTGCACTACCGGGTATGCCTGAATTACCTCTTTTGAGTGCAGGTATTGAACCCCTTCCCGAACTTATTGTAGCCCAAATAGAACCGGAAAAAAAACCGAAACGGCGAGTATTCAAACTCCTTCTCCTCCTCTCCTTGGCTGGTGCAGCAGGGTACGGCGCTTACGCAATGGGCTATCTTAGTGACTACATTTGAGGGCCATTTTCCGGCGCCATGACGACCTGTGCGTTATGCGTGATTCGAGTTCCCGCAGGTACAGCATTCATCTGTGTCACAATAAAACCGTCTTCATCAAGGAGCGAACTGTCGTTTTGAGCAAGGCGTAAATCCAACATTTTTGCTTTTTTACCAGCGCGCCAAAGTATCCAAATCGGAACTGCGGATGAGCCGAGGGCGAGAAACCACAAGACGACATCCATCATGAAACCTCAGTTGTTTCGTTCGATTAAGGCGTTCCATGAGGCTTCAGCATATGCTTCAGCTTGCTGCGCCGGATTCTCCGCTTTGTGAATCCCAGAGCCAACGATGATGCAATCAGAACCGGCCAATACCGCTTCTCTGGGGTCGCCGTATCGCTGACCCATCTCGCCGTCACCGACGGCCAAATTCACACCAGGTGTCCAAATTAATTTCCCTTCACCGACCGCATTGCGGAGCAGTGCAAGTTCTTCCGGTCGAGAACCGTTGCCAATGAATCCAAACACACCATCATGGGCTTTTCCTTTGGCCACAACTTGGGACGTGTATTCTGGATTCAGGAGATTCCCTCTACTGGACATTTGCGCGAGCAGTAAAACCCCCCCGCTCCGACCAACATCCGACCAACCGGCTTGCAACCCATCGACGATATCTGGGCCTGAGATTAAGTGCGCAGTAACTAGATCAGACCATGCTCTGATGTTGTAGACCCCCGCCATTTGCTTTTGACTGATGCCTCCAATATCGGCAAATTTCCGGTCTTCGAAAATCAACAAATCAGCAGCCTGTGCGGCTTCACAAAAGCGCCCCCAACTCTCTGCGGTCCAATCGTCGACCAAGTCAACATGTGTTTTCAATGCAGCAATATACGGCCCAACGGTTTCAATCAAATCAAACAGTCCAGCCATTGTATTCCGGTCTGCTGCGAGGCAAACAAGCGTCTGTTTGCGGCAAGCCACTTCCATGTATTTTCGCGCCATAAGTAATGAGTTTTCACTCCAACGACGGCCCCATGCCAGTTCAGCCTGCATGAACATTCCAACGCGTCGCGCCCCTCATACCTTACGGCTTAATTCTTCGAAAGATTCCATCGAATCAGTGAGTGTTGAATCTATACTGCGTAGATTGATTCCGAGCATCTGTTCTGTATCTTGGATGTCGTAGTTAACGTGTCTACCGGTGGATGAACGAACCTGTTTCACTGTTAGTTTCGGGTGAAATCCGGCCATGACAAGAGCAAGTAGGGTTGGCAATCGAGCAACTGGCCACTTCCGTTCAGGAAGTATTCGTCTCAAGGCAACACCCAATTCCTTCATCCATAGGCCCGTTTTATGGACAATATAGCGCCCCCCATCTTGTCCATTTTCAATGGCGTTGACGTGCGCTTGTGCGACATCACGAACATCAACAAAGTTGAGGTGTGCGTTGAGGACAAACGGCATTTTCCCTCTGTAATGTTTGAGGTAAGCCATCGAACCTCGAGCGTGTCGCTCGTGAAAAATTGGTCCAAACACAATCGACGGGTGGATGGTTACCAGCCGTATTTTTCTTGTAGACGCGTTGCATTGGTCAATAAACGCTCTCATTTTTCGTTCGGCTTCAGCCTTTGCAAGCCCGTAAGGGTTTGACTGTAACGATGCATCATCGCACCAATCGTTTGAGGTGAAGGTTTCCCCGTCCTCATACCGAGTGCGCCGTATGGCTGCGACCGAGGAAGTGTGAATGACGGTATGAACTGCGTCGTTTCCTCGTATTGCTTCACACAAGTTCTGTGTCCCTGCTACGGACGGGTCAACCACATCGCGTTGAGGGTCTTTGACATCAACCATGAGGCTCGCCGCACAATGAACAACCGTATCGCAACCGGAAACGGCAGTGTGAACCGAATCAACTTCGAGTAAATCCATTTGGACGATTTCAAGAGATGAATCGGCATGCTGTGGAAACGACTTGAGAAATTGAGCATTTTGAACATCGCGAACCGTTGCCCTCACATGCCTTCCTTCAGACAACAAGAGATGAACGACATGTGAACCGATAAATCCAGCAGCGCCGGTAACCAAGACGACCATGTTCAGCGATACACATCCACCACTTCATTCATGCCATCAATCAAACATCACATTGATGCCAAACCCCCACCTCGGACTTAACATGCGAATCGCAGTATTCCTGTCATTGCTGGTCCTCCTCGGTCCACTTTCAGGATGTATTGGTAGCGATTCATCCTCTACAGTCTCGTCTGAATCACCAGATTATCCGTCTGAGTGGAATCGCCATACGCTGGACTGGAATTGGACGGACAGCTACTCCTATGTTCTCGAACCGGGGCCTTACACGGCTCTTGAAGTGCAGGAGGCAACATTTGAGGTCGATACCTCGGATGTTTGGGAGACTGGCCCGGCTACCTCGAACGTCCATCTTTCTTACTGGCTACCATCAAACACAGAATTGGGCGAAAAAGTCCCAGTCATCGCCGTCGTTAGCCCGTACTTCTCGTTTGGACAGCCTGGCGATGAATCGGGTGCAACGTATGTTGTTGGTGCTGGGCGAGGCGAATTCATTTACGATAATTACATCCCCCATGGCTACGCATTTGCTCAAGTGTCCGTTTTTGGTACTGAGGAATCATCAGGTTGTTTTGATTATCGAGGAGAAGGTGAGGGGTGGGGCATTCACAAGGCAGTTGAATGGCTCGGTACCCAAAATTGGTCGAACGGAAAAGTTGGTCTTTACGGCAAATCCTACGAAGGTGCAACACAGTGGGAGGCTGCTGCACTTGGCAGCGAACATCTCGCCACAATCGTGCCCATATCCGGTACGACAGGGCTTCATCCTCTTCTCTACAAAAACGGTAGCGCAGAAGCAAGAAGTCAAGTTATGCACATGAATTATTTCAGCAGCACCGTTGATTACAACGAGGACGACTTCGATAATATCTGTCCGGACATCATCGAAGGATTCTTCGCTGGGCCAGTAACTTACGGTGCTGGTGAACTTGACCCCTATATGTCAAACTATTACGACGAGCGAGAACATTTGTCCAAGGCTTTCCAAAATTACAACGGTAGCGTTTACTGGGTTCAGGGGATGCAAGACTGGAACGTCGATCCGCACCAAGTTTTCCCCGGATACCAAATGTTCGTTGATGGAGGTTTTGAGGTTCGTGGAATGCTAGGGCAATGGGAGCACAATTACCCAGACCAGTGGTCAAAACACAATGCTCAGGACAGTGGGTACGGCGGAGAAGCGATTCATAACATGACGCGCTGGGATTGGGCTCAGGACCTCTTTGAATGGTTTGAGTATTATCTCAAAGGCATTGGTGAAAAGCCAGAACTTCATGCTCAAATCCAGCGGAATGACGGCGAATGGAGGATCGAATCTACATGGCCACCACTCGATGCAGCACCCCTTCCAGTCTCCTTAGCTGATTGCTCTCAAACGGGTCAGCGCGTTGCTGGTGCCAGCGTCGGTGGCGGCGGCCTTTCGGGAGTAACTTTTGATTGCCCAGCACTGTTCGAGGAACAAGACGCTCACCTTTCTGGTTTGTTTACTCTGCACTTAGATGTGACCGCTGCAATGGACGGCGGGCAAATCTTTGCTGAAATGCAAGACGCCGAAACCGGACTACGGCTCGGCCATGCCACCATGGATATTCGATATTACCAAGGCGGCAGCGACCCAACGACCGTACTCCCTGGACAAAGTCTGACTATGCTGATGGAGTTCCAAGCCATTGACGCCATTCTCCCCGCAGGGCACGGCATCCGACTTGTTCTTACCGAGACAGGAGAGGATTATTTGGCACCAGCGTGCGGTATTCTTTGCCCTGTAACTGTGAATGGTGGGACGTTGACCGTTCACCAAATCATCAGAGACGGCAGTATGACGCTCATCACACCTCAAGGTGATGAAGCAGCCAACAATTAGTCCGGCGTATTGTTGCTTCTGAGTGCACGAATCATATCGATTCGACTGACAAGCCCAACAAGTTCTCCCCGCCGACTCACCAAGAGAAGTTCAGAACTACCCAATAAACGCCGAGCTTCACCAATAGACACATCTGCATCAATCAAGGTAAAGTCCACCCTCATCACTTCCTCGACCAGAGCGTTTCTCGAAACGTTCTCTTTCAACAGACTTGATTCAGATACCAGGCCAATGACTGAACCATCGGCGTTCAATACAGGGAGGTGACTTATCCCTCCAATCACCATCTTGTCGATGGAGGATTGCACAGTATCTGTTTGAGCCAGCGTCGTAATTTCACTTACCATGATGTCCCCTACTGTGTGGGCTTCTTCCGGGTTTTCTTCTCGCTTGAGTGCTCGAACCATTTTTCTCAAGGTAGACACTCTTGGGTCGACAACTTCATTTTCGACTTTGGCAATCACCGACTGCGTTAGGCCGGAGCGCTCAGCCAGCATGGCTTGAGTGAGTCCCAATGACTTACGCCATTGACGTAAATAGCCGCCCGTGGGGATTTCCATTGTACGGTCCTGGTTGGCGAAGGACATGAGTTCACCGGTCGGCGCCCAGTTTCAACGAGAAACTCGGAGGAAAAATCTCCTTGTTCAAATGGTTACGGAACAACATTGTACGCGAACATACGAATAAATTACGACGCGTATGCGCTCCGAATAATAAGCAAATGACTTACAATAATTTATTATAACAATCATTTGATAAAATAAAACTAAAATTAGTTGAGCGTATGTTTGATATACCGTCTCGACAGGCAACGGGGTGATACCCATGATGGATAAAGCAAAACTAGAGTACATTTGGCTCGACGGATATTTCCCAACTCAGAACATGCGAAGCAAGACACTCGTGAAGAAAGATTTCACCGGAACACTCGAAGAATGCCCAATGTGGAACTTCGACGGATCATCAACCAAACAAGCTGAAGGAAACTCCTCGGACTGCCTTCTCAAACCAGTTGCCATCTACCCAGACCCTCAGCGATTCAACGGTTATTTGGTCATGTGTGAAGTTATGAATGCCGATGGAACACCTCACGCAAGCAACGGACGAGCTACGATTGAAGACGACGATGAAGATTTCTGGTTCGGTTTTGAACAAGAATATTTCATCATGGACACAGAAACCCAACTCCCTCTTGGATTCCCAGTAGGTGGATTCCCCGGACCTCAAGGGATGTACTACTGTTCAGTTGGTGGCAGGAACACGCACGGGCGTTCTTTAGTCGAAGAACACGCTGACCTTTGCCTTGATGCTGGAATAAACTTTGAAGGAATCAACCAAGAAGTTGCGTGTGGGCAATGGGAATTCCAAATTTTTGCGAAGGGTGCTAAGAAAGCCGGCGACGAACTTTGGGTCGCTCGATACCTTCTCGACCGTTTGACTGAAAGTTACGGTTGTTACATTGAATACCATCCAAAACCAGTCAAGGGAGACTGGAACGGGTCAGGAATGCACGCTAATTTCTCCGATGGACGAATGCGGGATGAGGGTGGAGAGGAACTGTTCACCAAAATCTGTGAAGAATTTGGTAAGAACATCAAGAAGCACATGGACGTCTATGGCGAATATAACGACCAACGTCTTACAGGGCTTCACGAGACCCAATCCATTGACCAATTCTCATACGGCGTTTCTGACCGCGGGGCATCCATCCGAATCCCGGTAACCGTTCCTGAAGACGGCTGGGTTGGGCGCCTCGAAGATCGCCGGCCGGCATCGAATGGAGACCCATACAAGATTGGCGCTGTGATCATTTCGACCACCAAAGCTTCTTACAATTGAGATTCAACTTCGTTCTTTCGAACGCGATAGACGCCGAGAATGACGGCACCGATGACCGTTAGGGTCATGATGTTCGCAGCAATCATGGCAAATGAATCCACGAGGACACCATAGAGTAACCACAGCCCCAGTGCAAACGATACCACGCCAAATGTTGCCAGCGAAATACCGTCATGGCGCTTGTGAACCCAGACTTGGATGATTTGCGGAATCCAAGCAATGATTCCGATGACGCCTGCGAGCAAGCCAATCGCCTCAATCCATGCCTCTGCCATATCCATTGCCGTCGAAGCAACCTTCATCAAACCTCGTGACAATGTTAGACATTCTTTGCCCACGGAGCGGGTGGCTTTGAGATGTTGATGTGAGTGATGTTCGCCCAATCGACTTTGCGTGGAGACTTTTCGCCGACGACGTGCATTTCGAGTTTCAAATCATAGGGGATTTTGGCCACGATGTTCTTGCCGCCTGTTTTGAGCGTCACCTCACTTGGGTTGTTTGAAAACAGTGACAAGAGAGAGCGATGGTGGACGGTTGTTGCTTCAACCCCTTCACTTCGAGTGGCGAACCAAGAACGCAATTGGTCCCCTAATCCCAGCGCATAAACATCACCTTTGAGCATCAATCCCCCGTGCAAATGAACTTCGTCCCAAGTATTGAACCCCTCCAAAGTTTCGACTAAGTCCGGGTTTATCTCACCTGGAGCCGTTGTTTCCAGTATCTTGATGAAACCGGCTTCATCCACCATTTTCGCAGCTAAATCCTCTGGTATTTCAGGCCAGTCAAGCCGTTGATGCGTCATGGCTACAATGACGTCAACCTCCAACGGGTCTTGTTGGTGTGGAGTCGCAGGAGGTTCCAACCGTTTGTTATGCAGGGCGGTGAGGATCCTTGCTTTGCGTGCGATTCTATCAGCAACGCCATCGTGATTGTGCTGCGTACCGTTGTTTCTGTTTTGGACGAAGTGATGTTCCTTGGTAATGATGAATGAGCCAGCCCAGTGCTTCTGTTCAACCACCAGCATTGTGTTTCCACCAATGACAACCATGTCAATTTCACGTCGTCCACCGTCAGGGTCGGGTATTCGTACAGATTCGTAAATGCTCCATCCGTTTTCTCGTCCAGCAGCTCTGGAAAGTTTACACAAGCGCATTTCAGCCAAATCGCCCGCGCGGTGTATGTCGTCAGGTGGGTGTTTCAAACGTCGTGAACGCCACCAATTCCACCGAACCTTGAACGACATAAGCCACATCACCGTAACAATTCGTCCACGCTCTTGACGATGACGGTTGGCTGCTGTTCTGCACCGTCTGGGAGTTCGTTGACATCGTCCATGGTCGCTTCACCTGAGAGGACCAGTACGCCAACACAACCCGCACGGCTCGCCATGGCGAGGTCGGTGTACAAACGGTCGCCAACCATGGCGCAACGGGCAGGGTCGAGGCCTAAGGCTTCGATTTTGTGAAGAATCATTCCAGCGTTGGGCTTTCCAGAAATGTGAACAGGGTCAACTCCAGTTGTTGCTTTGAGCATGGCTAAGTACGCTCCAACATCCGGCAATCCTCCATCAGGAGATGGGCAGACCATATCCGGGTGACTTGCCACTAAGGGTACGCCAGAGTGCATGAATATGCTGGCTTGAGATATTTTTTCATACGAAATTTCAGTATCGTATCCAAGTACAACGTATTGGGGCTCTTGACTTTGGGTTTCTATGCCCTTTTCTTCAAGCATTTCTCTCATGCCTTCAGTTCCGATTAACCATGTTTTTGTGATGCCGTTTGAGTCGAGCCAAGAGAGCAAGTCATGCGTCGATAGCAAAACATCGTCGGCTTCTGCAGGTATTCCAAACGCTTGCAACTTCTTCACATATTGCTTGACTGAACGGCTTGAATTGTTTGAAAGAAAGTATCGTTTCACGCCCTTTTCATCGCAGCGGGCGAGGAAGTCAAGCGCGCCCTCAATGAGGTTTCCACCCAAATAAATCGTTCCGTCTAAATCAAGAAATACAGCGTCAATTTCATTGAGTTGAGCATCCATACTATCGCCTCAGAAAAGCAGTGTTTTCATCATAAACCAAGGGGAATGAAGGTTTTCTTGCGCCTCTTTACTGGCAATCATTTCCGTCATCATTTCTTGCAGTGCAGGCTTCTTCTCAGCCTTGCCGACAAACCAGTTGAGTAGCCATGAACGCCGACTTAACTTCTGCATCCGGAATGAGTTTTTCAATTCTGGGCCAAGGACTTTCCAAACTTCATCTTGATAGTCTAAAAAGGGTAATTTTTCTTGGATATGCCGTGCTGCCATTTCGCCAGTGACCAGTGCGTTCCCGACGCCTTCTCCTGAAAACGGGTCGACCAAGGATGCAGCATCTCCTACCAACCGAATTCCGTTCATGCTGGAACGACGAGGCTGGCGGTCTGCTTTTTTGCGTGGAGAGCCGAACGGCAATTGCCACCCTTTGGCCGAGCCAGGTACCATTTCCGCATCAGCAAATCGTTCTTTGAACATCGGATGATTGGCAATAACATCTGCTTGGAGTGCTTTGAGTTTTTTCTTCTGCTTATCCATCAACCCCATCACCATGCCGATGCCGACGTTGACCACGTTTTCTGAAACGGGGAACAACCAGAAATAACCAGGAATCACGGTGTCAACAAAGTGAATTTCAATATCTCCAGAACTTTCTTCGCAGCCCTTAACATTACTCCAATATTCGCGGTATCCACCGCAGTAGTGATCTCTGTCCACCATTGCTTCACCGTACGATGATTCGACGACGGAACGAGCAACGGGACACCTGTATCCTCCAGCGCCAACCAGTTCGCGAGAGTGGAACGTGCGTTCCTCTCCACCTCTTCCACCGATTCGAAGAACAAGTCCAGAGGCATGGCGAGCATCACCACTGCCTTCGCCAGGGTCTTCACCTCCCTTACCATCATCGAACAAAACGGTACGAACTTCGCCACCCTGAATTACAGAACCCCCCGCATCTCGAACCAGCTTCTGGCAACGGTTGAACAGGAGGGAATCGAATTGAGCCCGGGGCAATGCATAGCCCGCCTCAAGTCGCTGAACATCTTCCTCAGGCAACGGCACCCGCACTGAATTCCCCTTTGGGGAGGAGAACATTATTCCAGTAACCCGAAAATGGGGCGTTGATTCTAAGTCGGCCTTAACTCCAAGTTCTTGGACGTGTGAAAGGGATTTTCCTCCAACTGCATCTCCACAGATTTTATCGCGAGGCCAAACCTCTTTTTCGATGAGCAATACCTTGGCGCCCGCTTTAGCGAGATATCCGGCAGCAGATGAGCCACCAGGGCCCCCACCGACGACGATAGCGTCGAATTCAGCACCACTTTCTGGCATTTCCCCAGTCTCAATTGGCTGCTCCCACGAGCGCACACCTTGTGCTCCTTTCGTCGTCATGGTGTTCACACAACGCATTCACCCCTTGAGTCTTAGCGTTCAAGCGGTTGTAAATCATCCATCTCTACCGTCATACTCATTGGGCGACGCTTCTGCCAAGAAACATGGGGGAGCAAGTTACGACAGCATCGTCGTCGTTCGACGCAATGGCTTTACCTCCTTCCGAACGAAGGAAGGCATTGTTCGCCCTTCTTGTTGTAACATCGGTATGGGGTGCCACTTTCATTTGGATGAAGCAGGCCCTCAACACGCTCGAACCAGAAATACAATCTCAAGGGCGTTTCCAAATCGTTGCTCTTTTGGTTGCCGCACGTTTTATCGTCGCCGCTGTTGTTATGTTCGCTGCTTTTTCGAAAGCAAGAACAGCTCTTCGCCAATCAGAACAATGGAAAGGTGGGCTGATTCTTGGAAGCATCATGTTGGTCGGCTTTGTGACGCAGATGATTGGTCTTGACGACATCACACCTTCAGTGTCTGCATTCTTAACGTCTCTGTACGTCGTATTTACTGCCTTAATCACCATTGTTTTTAGCAAATCAAAACCAACCAGAACCCTTCTTTTTGGCGTTCTTTTGGCAACCTTTGGCGCAGGTTTCATCCAAGGCCCACCGCATCTCACGTGGGGGCTTGGTGAAGTTTTGACCGTTGTATGCGCGGTGTTTTTCGCACTTCACATCATCTATACTCAAAAAATAACTCAGGAAGTCGATCCAATTGGAGTTACACTTACATCGTTCCTCGTCATTGCTTTGGGTTCAATCCTCTTGCTGTTTGCTTTTGGAGGGGGTCGGACTTTGGACCAGTGGGGCTTGATTTTCCAAGACGGCGTATTTTTACAAGTTCTTTGCCTTGGCATTGGTGGTTCTTTCTTTTGTCTGCTTTTACTCAATCTCTACCAGCGATATTTGAATCCGATTCAAGCAGCCATCATTTACGCCCTAGAACCCGTATGGGCGACGATTTATGGCCTAAGTTTAGGCTTAGACCAGTGGACTGGATGGATACTTTTGGGCGGCGGAGCCTTGTTCATGGGGAACATCGTCGTTGAATTATTTTCATCCGGCCATGAGGAAGAGTAAATGGCGGGCGGCGACTCGCATACATTGAGGGATACTATGGCGGCTGACAAGAAAGACAATCTCAATGGTTTTGGGAGCAAGGCAGTTCACAGCGGAACCAACCATATTGGCGATGCCGTTAACACTCCAATCTTCCAATCTTCAACCTACAAACTAACCGATGAACGGTATGCTGGGTGGGCTGCTGGAGCACAACACACCCTCCTTTATGCACGCCTCTCTACGGTAAATTCCGACGCTGTCGCCCAAAAGTTAACGGCCCTGGAAGACGGCGAAGATGCTGAGGTTTTCGCCTCGGGAATGGCAGCTATTTCAACCACGCTCTTGACGTTCCTTTCTGCTGGCGACCACATCGTGGCATCTCCTGACGTGTACGGTGGAACCTACGGTTTATTGACCGAAGAACTACCTCGTTTTGGCATCGAAGTTACGATGGCAGATATGCGAGACCCAGCATCCTACGAGGCGGCCATTCAACCGAACACCAAGATTCTCTACATTGAAACGCTCACAAATCCTGTTCTCAAGGTGTGCGACATTCCCGCAATGGTTGAAATCGCTCAGCGCCACAACCTCTTGTGCATTATCGACAACACCTTCGCCTCGCCTTGGTCGTGCCAACCGCTTTCGATGGGAGTGGATTTGGTCATACATTCGACCACAAAATACCTCGGTGGCCACTCCGATATTATCGGCGGTGCAGTGGTTGGAAACAGAGAACACATTTCACAAATTTTTGCTCGTAAAATTCATTTCGGCGGTAGCCCCGATCCACACAATTGCTATCTTCTTGAACGAGGTATGCGAACCCTCCACGTTCGAATGCCACTGTTGAGTGCGAACGCTATGGAAATCTCAAAACGACTTGAATCCCATCCACTGATTGAGAAGGTAAACTATCCGGGTCTTGAATCCCATGACGATTATGAAGTCGCTCAAAGAGTCATGCCCCGTGGTTCTGGAATGGTTGCTTTTGTCGTTAAAGGCGGTGATGCTGCAGCACTCAAGTTCATGCGTGGTCTCGAAATCATCTACGAAGCAACCAGCCTCGGCGGCGTTGAATCACTCATCGAATGCCCATTCAACTCCAGTCACATGATGATTCCAGAGGAGGTTCGTCATGCTGCAGGCCTCGTACCAGGCTTCGTTCGAATGAGCATCGGTATCGAAGACCTTGAGGACCTTTGGAACGATATCAGCGCGGCCTTATCGACTCTTTGAACCGATTGACGGGGGCTTTGCGATGGACCAGACTGCTTTCATAGCCTTGCTCGTTTTCATTGTACCAATGTGCTTTACCCCCGGGCCAAACAACATGTTGTGCGCTGCACACGGTTCACAGCATGGCTTCCGAGCAACGGTGCCGCTTACCCTTGGAATGTTGGTGGGTTGGTCGGTGCTTGGACTTGCAGTAGGGTCTGCAACCCTGGCTATCGAGTCGAATATTGCTGTTTTTGAAGCGTTGACGTATGTGGGCGCAACATACATCGCATATCTTGGGGTTTCACTTGCTCGTAGCCCGGTTAAACCGGCTGGAGAAGCGTCGGAGACAGAACGCCTCGGGTTTTTCACCGGAGCAATGCTCCAACTTGTCAACGGCAAAGCATGGGTTCACTTTCTTGTCCTCATGGCTACATGGGGGACATTGTTTGGAACCGGCTTCATCAGCAAGGCACTCCTTGTTGCCGTTAACGCAGCAGCAGGGTATCCAGCCGTCCTCACATGGTCCTTATTTGGCTCGATTCTTAGTAAGATACTGACTTCTCCAGAAAACGGTAAGCGCCTCAATATTGCACTGGGTATATCGCTTGTTGGGGTTGCCATTTGGGTTGCCATGCCGCACTGATCAATTTGATTCACCGGTGACGGTTTTCAGTGCGGAGAACGCTTCCATCCATTCTGATTGTGACTTTTCAACTTCATCTGAATCGCAATCAAACAACCTCTGTCCGGCATCCAAGAGTTGTTTTGTAGCGGCGAGCCAAGCACCACCTCGGTCTCGAGCATTGATTTCAAAGTGCCATTCTTGACCTGTTGCGCGATTTGCTGCAAGCAACCATGCCCACGCAGCAGCAGCTGAATCAATTGAATCGTGGCGTTGTGTAGCGGTACGCTCGGCTTTACCAGCTCCTTCGAGCAATCCTTGCAGGATAAGGCCGTGAACAGCGCCTGTTGCTCCGGTAACTCCGCTGTCACGGGTAGGGAAACGCGCTACTTTTTGTGCGGTTTCACGAGCAGAATCTAGACCTTTGAGAAACGTCCCGAACGGTTTTGGTTTTTTGTGTTGTTTTTTCCAAATTTCTTCCGCCTCGATGCCGGCAATCCCTAATCCGGCCAAACCATCCATTCCCCATTTTTCCCAAAGAGCGGCAAGAATATTACCACAACTCGTACCGGTCATGACTTCAAGAGCAGCAGCCTTTCTATCGGAAACATCTCCCTTCGCGGTAATCCGAAGGCCTTCGCCATCGGTCGACCCTTCTTTCATTGAAGCAAACAACATGAGAGCAGCCAAGTGCCTTTCGTCCTTTGAACCGGGGTGTGCTTGGAGCGCGTTTTCGATGTCGGCCAGATTGTCGCCAGCAACCCATGAATCTCCGACGACTAAACCAGAGTTAATGGAGTCGAGAACGGCCCTTTGAATGGCTAAAGAAATCACTCCTTCGTTCATGGTTAGTCCTTGCCAAGCGTCGATTATTTTATTCATGCCTTCGCTTGCAGTATCTGGTAGTGGTGTATCTTCATCCCACCCATTCGGAGCCCAATTGGCATCGATGGTAAGGATAGAGGGTAAGAATGGAGGTAACATAGAGAGCGCCATGTGGTGAATAAAAGACGATTCTTTCTTCGTCGTTTTTGACAACACATCAAAACCAATGGCAAGAACAGGGCCGTGTTTGAGTGTGAATCGCAAATAGCCTTCACCGCTTGGTTTGAAATCAAGAACCGATTGCGCATCAATGCCTTCAGTGACCCATATAGTCTGCGACAAATCTTCCACTTTGGAAAAATCAAATCTAGAGCGGCCTAAAACATCATCAAGCCATTCATCGGGCGGTGCTGGTTTCGGCCCCGTGCATACAAATCCGCCCTTCCAGGTGAAGAAATACATGCCTCTCTTGGCATGGTCTTCCCACGGCAGCATGCGCAATGTGAGGTTGGAATAGTTTTGCAAACCGGCGAGGTAGCCTTGTTTTCCATCGCCTCGTCGAATGAACGATGCTGAGCCGAATGAACCGGATGTGAAATTGCCAACCAGTGTGATGTCTTGGTCATGTGCAGCGTGAAGTGAACCGGCGAATGCTTTGGCCACTTGGTCACCTCTTTTCGACATCATGCGCTTGCCGAGCCAAGCCACGTTGTCTTTCTTGCGAATGATGGTTTCCAACTCTTTCATGGTTTTCGTGACAGGATCGGTCCTTCCCCAGCTGATTTTTCCTTTCCACGTCATCACAGGTAGGTGCGCTCGTGGATTTTCGAGGAGACTTGCTAATTCTCTCTTGAGTTTATTTGCAGTCGCTTCGTTGGCATGTTTGGTGCCGCGCATCCTTACACGCTGCTTTTTTTGACCGGGGAATTCAACTTTCGACGGACCAGCCATATATTCCCCTCAGTACACCCCACGAACCCCTCTCGTTTGACTCCTTCGCGCCTTCATATACTCTTGACTTGTTAGCATTGTGCGACGGAAGACGCCTCATTGAGCACACAATAAGGCATTCCGTTTGACTGAGGAATAACTATGGCTGACGACTTTCAATACGATGAAGAATATACAATGGAACAACATTACGAGCAAGAAACTGGACAGGGTAGCCCAGAGGTTGACCCCGCCAGCATGGTCGTCGACATTCAAACTCCAATGGGCCCTATTACAGTGGATATGAAACAACTTGAAGATGCAAAAAAAGCCGTTGCTGCAACTCGCGTAAAGGAACCATCACTCCCTCTCGGAGACCGAATGATGAACGATTTTATCGGTGCAAAGCACAAGCGCGATTCTCGATACTGGAGGGGAAAACTTGGTGTTTTGATGAAAATGCATTTCGATAAGTACCTCGCCGAAGAGTTTGATGTCGTTGAAGAATTCATGATTGACCAAGGAAAAATAAGAGCAGCCATCCATGAAAGCATCGAATTACAAGATGGGCAGCGCCAACGATTCCTTGCCGCAGGGACCCGCTTTTACCAATCCAAAACATTGATTGGCCACCACCTTATTACCGTCTCAAGCGTTGACCACGATGGCGACCAACGACTCTCTGTTTACACCAGTACTTTGCCACTTGTCAAGGTCCATGGCAAGAGCGCAGAAGACCTCATCAGCGATGTAGAAGCCGATTTTTACCAGAAAGGTGTTTTGAAGGGGGCTTTCTTTGATTTACAGTACAACTTCATTACTCGAGACAAGCAGATTGATGATTTAATCGCCTGGGATGAGGATGTCAAAGAAGCCCTTTGGAGAGACATCATCAGTTTCCAAAAAGCTATGCCAAAGTTGAGGGCATCAGGCGTTCCCAATTCACGAGGCGTCATTCTTGCAGGCCCACCAGGCACTGGAAAGACCATGATTGCAAAGTGGCTTGCTGCCCATTCAGACATCACATGTGTACTGATTTCTGCTGAAATGATTACAGGACGAAGCGACATCAAGTCCTGTTTTGAAATGGCTCGAAAACTCTCTCCAACGCTCCTCATTATCGAGGACATTGATACTGCAGGCGCTCTTGACCGTCGTGCTTCTGACCACCCTTTGCTGGGCGAGTTCCTACAATCCATGGACGGCATTGTCCCTAACCACGGGGTCATTACTCTTGCAACCACCAACCACTCCAACAAAATTGACCCAGCCATTGCCGACCGTCCCGGTCGCTTTGACCGCATCATTGAGGTTGGTTTGCCAGGTAAAGACCAGCGCTTCCATATCTTCCACCACCTGCTCAAGAAGCTTGACCTGTCCCGCAACGTTACTCTGGAGGTCAAAGAGAAATTGGCTAAGATGACAGAAGGCTTGACCGGCGCTTGGATTCGTGCCGTGGTCCAAGACAGTTTGATTCTGGCTTTGAGCAAGGACAAGAACAAGATTGCCAAGGAACACCTGTTTGCTGCTCTCAAGGACGTCATGGAACGTCGAGGTATGGCTTACCGAGTTGCACCTTACGCTCCTCCACAAGTCAAAGCCAAGGCAGATGTCTATGTCCAGTGAATGAACTTCATGAACTTCAAACGGAAATGGCTCGCCCCAATGTTGAAGTTACATACGAGAATACCGATTTATGCCGAGTGGTAGTGAAAAGGAACTTTCATCCTCCTCAGACTGGGATTCTGTTCGGAGGGGTCACTTTTCACGTCTCTACTTCAAGGTTGATAAAGATCGAACGAATCTTCCAAGCAAGCACGAGCACCTTGAGAGAACGAATTATGAGGGGACAAGGTATGACGTTCCAGACGTAGCAAAAGACGACAAATTGGATTTAAAGAAAATAGATGACAATCTAACGGATATATGGAGACGAGCAAAAAAAGAAGACCCTGAGGCCGAAGAAGACATTCGACTGCTTCGTGAAGAACAATGGCACAATGAAGGGTCTGATTACGACTATAGGTTTTGGCTTCAATGCAAGGTCGAGGAAACTGGGAGTGGAGAACGTTCGTTAAAAATTCTAACGAGTTTGAATCACGAAAAAGAGCAAGCGCAGTATCAATGGGTAGAACTAGCGGACCAATTTTACAAGCATCTGGATCAATTTGTAAAATTTATGTCAGAGATTAAGACGTTACGTAAAGACGGAACTGTTGGTAAATTACTTTCAAGAAAATATGCAATAGGTACATTACATCACAGCCACGGGCATTTCCCGATTCTGGTAGATCCCGCCGTGAGTGATCTGATTGCAGAGTCCATACAGAAGGAATTATTAGAAGAAATTTCTAGAGCCACAATTCAAGTACTCTTTCAAACAATTCAAAAAACCCCACGAACATTGGAAGATGTGTGTAGTTCTATGAATAAAAAAGAATTAGTCAATGAATTGGAAAAACTAAACATTACTGAAGAAATGTTAGGAAAAGAACTTCAAGAGCGAGGTTATGCTGATGGCCGAAGCAGAGAATTAACTAATATTTTTCTCAAGGAAAAGTTAGTCGAAATATCGAAAGAGTACAGACAAAGTGAACTACATTTGCGACTTCTGCAACGACCATTTAATTTTTCACAAACGCCATCAACGTTTCTGCTTAAGTTATATCCTCGCATTAAGCATTCTATTTGGGGGGTGGCTGGTTCAGCAGAAGAGGGTGAAAACCCTAAGGACAACGAGGATGGCGAGGATGATAAAGATGATATGGCTATTAAAATAGCTCGATACATTCATTTTCTTTTGTGCCAAATAGGCTGGATTAACATCAGCATCGCAAATCCTTCCGAGACAGAATATTTTCTCGACGATGATACAGACCCCAATCATATCTCATTACCCACGATTCACCGTTTTTCACCTCATCTTCTCAGCAAGATTGACCAAGGAGATCATGCGATGGTGCGTCAGTTTCAGCAGGACCCACAAAGAACGATGTATTGCTATCCAAAACCGCATCGCCATAGCATAAATAAGAAGAAGAAGACCGGGGGAGGATATTTCCTTTCACCACAGACGAGAGCGAACGACGGTACCTTCAGGAAATTGAAAAAACGCGGAGATTTTGGCCATGAAAGATTTGAGCCAGCCGAAACAACAATTCAAGCCCTCAATAATTTACAAAGCACTCAATGGAGCATTAATCTCGATTTTCTTGGAATGATAGCCGAGTTTACTGAATCCACTGGCACAACGGTACCAAAATTAGATGATATTCGATACGGAGCATGGATCAAGACCACCGGTATGAAATTTCAAGATTGGGTTTTAGAAAGTATGCGATTGAAGGATTCCCCGGGTCATGAAGCACTTGACAAATCCAACACCCGGGTTCAAGAATGGGATAAAACTCTGAATCTAGTGAGGAAAAACATGCTCAATGGAGGAAATGTGTTCTGGCATGCATGGTGGTGTGATTGGCGCGGTCGCTTCTCGACCAGGTCACCAAATCTTGGACCGCAGGCAGATGATTTATCCAAAGCATTGCTTCTTTTTACAGAATGGAAGCCGATGGGCAAAGAAGGTAGAAAATGGTTCTATGTGAGAATGTACGATTATTTCAGCCACATTAACGAAGCCCCTCTAAAAAAGAAATTGACATTTGATGAACGATTCGTATGGACTGAGGAAAACAGGGAAAAAATACTCAAAATTGGCTCAGACCCTAGAACTCCCATACACCTGGAAAAACTGGGTTTAGATAAGCCCCCGCATGCTAAATCCGAAGCATTCCAAAGATTGGCAGCAGCACTCGAATTTGTACGGATTGAGAAAGAATTTGAAAAAACGGGCAATTGGGACGAAGTTAAGAGCGGATTCCCAATTCATTTTGATGCATCATGCAATGGATTCCAACATATGGCCGCCCTTCTACGAGACAAGGAATTGGCAGAAAAAGTTAATGTTCTTGTAAAGAAAGAAGACAATAAAGTCATCATTGGCGATTTATATCAAGATGTTGCAGAAACGGCGAAGACCCTTCTTACCATAAATCAGAAGTGTGAACTTAGAGAATTCTTGCTTGATAAACTAGGCGTTAAGGATGATGAAATTGAAAAATGGGGTGAATTATTTTCTCGTAATTTGTGTAAAAAGCCAGTTATGGTTGCTGCGTATGGTGCAACAGATTTGACGAAAACTCTGGCCAATCGCAATGGCGGCGGTAGAGGGGCGTATGTTGATGTGGCTGCAGAAAAAATCATTGCTGAAAATAGAATTGATCGACTTTTGAATTCTGACAAAAATAGAAAATTATTTGAAGATTTTTATGATGATTATAAAGAAGCAATTGAAGAAATAATGTCAAATATTGAACTTTTAAAAACTGCAAGAGAAAAAAATGACGCAGAAGCGATAAAACAAATAGAGGCAAAACCAATAATGCAAAGATTTGAAAAAACAATTGGTTATTATTCTTCAGTGAAGCGAACAATCCACATAGAATCGACACTCTATTCTGAATTGAGAAATCATAATTCTCTACCCCAAAGGGAGAAATTATTCTTTGATGTAGTTAGGGGCAAACCAAATAAGGTTGAAAATGCTATACTGTGTTGGGATTTTGTTCGACTTGTTTCAAAACATATTTCAGATGCGATTTCTGAAGTGACAGGAAATGCGCACAAAAAAATTCAAGACAAATTAGAGTTAGTAAACTATGCTACAAAGAATAAACACTTTTTCTGGAGAGTGTCTAAAAACTCATCTATAATACGCGGCATGAAAATTAAAACGAAGGACAATCACAATGCTGGATTGCGTACGAAATTCAGATACGGGGGAGACCCTGGAAACAAACCGCGAGACATCCTCTATAACAATTGCATTAAAAAAATATCTAACAATCGTGCCATCCTCGGTTTAAGCGATGATAATATAAAAATTCTTGATACTGACTTTCAATACCTGAACGATCCAAAATTAAAAGCAGCTACCCAAACCAAAGCACACCGCAGATTGCGTGGAACATTATTCAACCACCTTCTTAGATTATCATATCACGAAAAAAAACAAATGAATGACGGAGATGACAAAGATGATGAGTACAGGGAAATCGAAGATTTACTTGTCGGTCTTTACGGCGTACTTTCAATCGATGTGCCTATACGCTTAGATAAAAATTGGCAAAAGAACAATTGGAAGTTAATTAAGCAAGGCCTAACTCCAAATTTCATTCACTCGTTTGATGCTAAACATATGGAAAATGTTGTGAACTCACTTGCTCAAAAAGGGATCAAAGATTTCTGGGCAGTTCACGATTCTTACGGCGTGCATGCCTGTGATGTTAACCTTCTTGTTGATACAGTAAAAGATGAATTTATTAAATTACATAAAGAGGATTTTAACCAACACTTCAAACGTATTAAGGAGGATAACAACATTAGCGACGATGCGATAAACGTCGCATGGAGACATTCGGAATTCGGGGGAAATGATTGGGATAAATTGAAACTCCAATCTTATTGTACTGAGCACGGTATTGGCTTTGAATCCAAGGATACAGTCAAGAAACTTGTAGAAAAAATTCCAATGATAGAATCCAAAAACGATCGAGAACGATTTGAACACAACCAAATGAAAAACTCACAATATCTCATTTCTTAGTAAGTCTTAGACATATGAAAGATATGAGTATTAATAACCAAAAACAAGCCATTGAGAACCAAAAACAAGCCCTGCACCTAATGCGATTTTTCGCACAAATTGCAGAAAAAGCAGGCTACACTATTGCAGGTGTAGCGGCTGCATATGAAATTTCAGAAGCGCCAGGAATAATTTCTTTCGGAATATGCATGTTAATATTTGCATCTCTTCAAAGTCAATTAATCAATATATGGGGAGTTTCCCTTAGCCCTCAAACACTTCGAATAGGTTTGATGTTTCGAGCTCTTTCATTTACTGCGCTTGCTTATGGTGCTGTAAATCATTCAATTGGATTTATGTTGTTTGGAGCGAGTTTATCAGGCCTCTTTGTTGGTTTGTTTTGGCCGACCTTTTATACAATGAAAAAGACCAATATCGAAGGTTGGTTTGCTGTTGAAAAGACATCAGGGGTTTTACTAACGATTTCAACAGGATTTTTATTACTCTATACTGAATTACTTTGGGTATTACTCTTTTCTATTGCGGCCACTCTTGTCTCGTTAACACTAACTTTTCGACTTCAGATAGAACCCTTTGAACAATGTAGGGGAGACTCTGCTGTCCCCCCTCAAGCATACAGTGCACGCAGACTTGCTCTTCTTGATGGCGCTATTGGCGAATCGCTACGGATGATACGCAGATTAGCCCTTCTAACTGGAACAGTAACTTTACTCAATATAAATGGTCTTTTCTCGTTTGCGCTTGTATTAGGCATCTCTGAAGCCCTTGGAGCAATCATGTCTAAATTGGGATGGTTTAGTGGAAAAGATTTTGTTTTAATGGCCATATTTGGAAGTTTTCTATGTATCATGGGAAACGGATATTGGTTATTTGGACTCATTCTTTTGGGCATGAGCCTTTCGGCTCTCTTCCCTCTTCTTCATAATGAAATGAAAGAACGACTAATAGATTTACGTATTATTGATCTTAATTTCCGGGAGAGAAACAGAATAGAAGGAAGAGTAATTGGGGCGATATTTGCTTCGGTAGTGTACATGTTCGGAATGCCGCTGGAACTGGTCTTCGTTTTCATCATTGTTTCACTCCTTGTTCTTGCCAACACTAGTAACAGTATATCTCTACTAAGTCAATTGCCTTTGAAACTCTCAAAAAGAAATGTAAAGGCGATTCAATGAATGAGGTACGCCGACTCAATTCTAACTCTTAGACATGTGGAACACATACTTTGCCCTGTGTTTGAAAAACGGAAGTGAAAAAATGAGCGATGAATGGACAATGGAAGATACGAAGAATGTTGGAAGAGTATTCGGAATGGTTGGAAAAGGAATTTTGCTATGCGGAATAGGCTTAGCGATTGGAATCCCCTTCCTCGGCCTGTTATCAGGCGACAAAGAATACCTCTCGAATAATTCGATTGAGACTCACAACGGAGAATGATCCGTGACATGCAGGTGAATGGACCTGATCTGACAGTAACCAGATACGTTACTCCGCAGCGGCCGGTAGCCGTGTTAAGGAAGTGAAAAA
>Ga0206125_10001514_pt1 | contig 27135 bp, 28 predicted proteins | sample Helgoland_Spring_4_FD_148598 | JGI IMG/M metagenome (GOLD analysis project Ga0206125, IMG submission 148598) | Pelagic subsurface seawater microbial communities from Kabeltonne, Helgoland, North Sea - Helgoland_Spring_Bloom_20160331_1 | ecosystem: Environmental > Aquatic > Marine > Epipelagic ... | reverse complement strand
AACACCACCAAATTTTTAATTTGGCTTTTAAGATGAATAAGTTAAAAACAAAATATAAAAATTTGGTTCAGAGCAAATCTGAAAGTGAATTACTTTCTACTGCCCTACTTGCCATATACTAACCGTTGCTAGTCAAAGTCTACTTGCGAAAATCCTCACGGATTTTCTATTCGGTTTGTATTTGCTAAATTTGTTGCTAACCCACGCAACGAAATCATACACAAACACGTTGTGACTAATATTCAAAATCAGAAATAAACAAGGCTTTTTTTTATTAAATTATAGTTCTAAATTAAGCTCTAAAGGTGATTGGTTATCTTGGAATATATTCCCTAACGATTCTAATTTCGAAATATCAAGGTCTCCTTTTTCGATGGCGCTCATCAAGTTCATCATTTTTGCTGGTTCCATTTTATCACCCAACAATCTAAACAATACAAATCCTTTCTCATCGTCACTAGCAAATACTATGATTTCATCTATAGCATCTTCTTCTCCCAAGTATTTAAGCGTTGCTCCTTGCTTGTTAGCCCCATATTTCATTAACATTTTATATTGCCCTTGATTGAGGATATCATTTAATTCTTGTCTCTTTACTTTATAATCTGCAGTATTTTCTCCATCAATAGGATAAGCAACTACGTTAATTTTCTTAACGGTTTTTAAAATATCCTTTTCTTCTTGTGAAAGATTGTTGTTCTCTGTTTGTAATAAACTTGCAGCGATATCGATTTTCAAAAAAGAATCGTCGTCTTGTCTATCTACTAAATATCTTTGTAATGATTTCTCATTAGTACAGCTAAATAAAGTAAGTGCCGCTAATCCAATTCCAATAACAAATTTTATCAGTACCATATGTTAGATTTTCTGATCAATATTTTTTAATTCTTTACTTCCAGGCATGTTGAGATCGCTTGTTAGTTTTGATATTTTTTTTAGATCGATTTTACCCGTGATACTCATAATGATTGTTCTGTCTTCTCCATCAATATTTCCTGTTAAATGCATGAGTAATTCACTCACAAAATTCTCACTTTTCCCCTCTTTAGAATAGAACTTAATATTTTTACCTTCATCCTTAACTCTCATCAATTCAGATAATTTAGAGGAATTTGATAAATAGCTAGCTACCGCAGCATCCATCCTTTGGGCTACTTCCTTATTTTCAGTGGAGTAAATTTTAATATAATCTAAATTATTAACCAATTCTAAATACTCTTTAGCTTCTGGATCATTAGACTCTAAGTCAAGTTGACTCAATAGTTTAAACATATTTTTGGTAACTACTACCGAACTGACTTCTCGCTCATCTTCAAATGCATCAAATGCATTTTGTGCCCCCATCAATCCGGGAATCAATACAATTGCTAATAAAATTATTACTTTTTTCATACGATTTAATTTATACATCTTTAGTTAATATTTATTTGAAAATTTTATTTTTTGTTTCTTTAAATTGACCCAATACTGCTATTTGATCAGTTCCTTTATTAAAACTCTTGGACATGATTAATAAAGTCTCTTTTGATTTATTTAATGCTGCTAAAGCATGTTGCTCTTCAGCAGTCATTTGATTTTCTGAAAATTGTACGCCCACTAATCCTATTAATACAGCTACAGAAGCCGCAATACTTAATCGCCATCTTCTTGAGTTTGACGGAGTCTGAGGAAGACTAACGTCCCTTTTTGAGATCTCTTTTTGTGCATTTTTCAATCCTACAAATAAACCTTGATAAGCCATTAAATGTGGTGCTACATTAGCACTTGAAAAATAGTTCCGAAGTATTTTTTCTTGATCTAAGCTTGTTTCTCCTTCAAAATAAAAATCTAATAAGGATTCTATGTTAGCTAACTCCATAATTATATTGTTTTAATAATTGTTCTCTTACTGCTTTTCGAGCTCTTGATAATGATACTCTAATAGCCGTTTCATTAATTGCTAACATCTGAGATATTTCAGCAAATTCAAATTGTTCTATATCTCTAAGTTGCATAATCATTTTTTGTTTTTCTGGTAAGGTTTGCATGATTTTGGTAACCAATTCAACGCCTTCATTTGCCTCCACACTTCTTTCAATGTTATCAGAATTTTTATAGTTACTGTGGACTATTTGTAAATTAGATGCTTGTCTTGATTTTAATCGATCCAAACAATAATTTTTAGTCATCGTAACTGCAAATGCTTCTGGACTTCTATAATGATGAATTTTATCACGTCCTTTCCATAATTTTAAAAAAACTTCTTGAACAGCATCTTCTGCTTCGTCACTGGAAACTAAAAGTCTTTTCGCCAACCTATATAAGGTATCCTTACAAGGTAATATGGTATTTAAAAACTCTTTTTGTTCCAATTTAGTTGGTATTATTTGCTATAATAATAAGATGACGAACCTTCTTTAATTTTGTTACAAATTATTTTCAATTAATAATAATGTCAGTATTTTAGTAGTCTAATTGAATTCCGAATATACTCACTTCTTATGAAAAAAAGAATCTTGTTAATTCTTATTACATTTTCGACTTTAGCGGTCTCATGTTTTGACGATCTGGACGATAACATACAAACTTCCTCCAACTCAGTAATTGGAGATTTTATTTATCGTGGATTAAATTACTTTTATTTGTATAAGTCTACTACTCCTGAACTCGCTGATGATTACTTTACAGATCAAAATGAATTAAATTCTTTTTTAGATTCTTTTGAAAACCCCAGAGAAACATTTGACTTTTTAATAGCACCTACAGATCGATTTAGTGTACTCGTAAATGACTACAATGAATTAGAAAACGCACTCAATGGAATTACTTTAAGCAATGGTATGGAGTTTGGACTGGTTTATTATCCTAATGGAAGCACGAACTTATTTGGCTATGTACGTTATGTATTGCCAAATACAGATGCAGTAACAAAAGGTATACAAAGGGGCATGCTATTTAATACCATTAATCGGCAGCAATTAACCGATACGAATTACTTGTCATTAATTTCGTTAGATAGTTACGAAATTGGCCTGGCTACACTTAATGATGAGACCATAGTGCCAACTGGTGAACGCATAGAATTAGTTAAACAAGAGTATACTGAAGACCCTATATATATTGCTGAAACACTAGAAATTGAAGGTCAAAAAATTGGTTATCTAATGTACAATGCATTTACAAGAGATTTTGATACTTCCTTAAATTCAGTGTTCGCACAATTTAAAGCGGAGGGTATTGCTGATTTAATTTTGGATCTAAGATACAATGGTGGTGGTTCTGTTGAGACCGCTGTAGATTTATCCAGTATGATTACTGGACAATTTAACAATCAATTGTTTGCAAATGAATTTTGGAATGATGACCGTCAAAATGTATATGCCAACCCAATTTTGTTTAACGATAAAATCGTTACAGGTGAATTAATAAATAGTCTTAATTTAAATAAAGTTTACATTCTTACAACGAGCAGCTCGGCCTCTGCCAGTGAATTAGTAATTAATTGTTTAAAACCTTACATTGAGGTGAAACAACTAGGAGGTCCTACTAGAGGTAAATATCAAGCATCTTTCTTATTATATGATGCGCCAGCTCCAAACTTCAGTAAGAGTCAAGCCAATCCAGGGCATAACTACGCAATGTTACCCTTGGTATTTAAAACCTCAAATAGGGATGGCAATACCGATTATGACGATGGTCTTTTTCCTGATATACCATTAAACGAAGATTATACGAACCTAGGAATTCTTGGCGATATTAATGAGCCCCTGTTAGCTGCAGCAATAAACAACCTGTATTCATTTAAGCAACCACAACAAAGGAATAATATTGAATTTAAAGAGTTTTCAAATAGTAAAATAGTATCTCCTATTTATCAAAAAATGGTTAAATAAAACTCATTACCTATCTATGACAAGACTATTTTTATTGTTTTTTATGTTGACAAACTTTATAAGTTGTGTTCAAACACATAAAAAATCTCAAAAGATTGAATTGGTATTTTTAGATGAATATGTTTTACCAGCAAATCAAATTTTTAACAACACCAAAATTGGTGGACTATCAGGAATAGATTTTTTTGATGGAAATTATTATTTAGTTGTCGACGATTCAAAATTGCCTAGATATTATAAAGCAATCATAGAAATTAAAAAAAAGGCCATCATTCATATCGATTTTGTGGAAGTAGTTTTTTTTAAAGACCATCCGTATTATGAAAATCATACGTTGGATTTAGAAGCTATTGTAGTAAACAATAACAAGATCACTTTAGTAAGTGAGGGAGCCATAAATAAAAATAAAAACCCCGTATTATTTTCAACCAATTATAATGGTGAATTTTTATTTGATTTTGAACTACCTACCAATTTTCTAGTTAGCCATGAACCTAAGCCTATTCATAATAAAACACTTGAAGGGCTCAGCAATAGTTATCACAACGATGGATTCTGGACAGCCTTTGAACTACCCCTTATTCAGGACGGAGATGAGCCATCGTATCAAAAGGCAAATTCGCCTATTCGAATTACTTATTTTGATAAAAAAACTAGAAAAGCAACCAAAGAATTTGCATATCAACTAGAGCCCATAACAAAGCCCTATGTTGGAGATTATAATTTAAACGGGGTTACTGATATTTTGGAGTTTAAACCCAACCACTTTATTGTAATCGAGAGAACCTATCAGAGTGAAAAAGGAACACAGGGTAACACCATCAATTTATTTCATGCATGGATAGAAAAGACTTCTACTAATACTTTAACTATAAATTCCTTAAAACAAACCGACTTTATCCCTTTAAAAAAAGAATTGGTTTTTAGTTTCGACACTGTTAAAAATAAATTAACAGAGGGGATAATTGATAATATCGAAGGAATTACACTTGGACCTATCTTAGAAAACGGAAATCAGTCCATAATGCTGATTTCCGATGATAATTTTCAATTGTTTGGAAAACAACTCAACCAATTTTTATTATTAGAAATAAAAGAATAAAGTCATTTTAATTAATCATTAAAATAAACGCCACCTGGAATAATTCCAGTTGGAATATTTTGTATTTCTGAATTGGTTGATAAATCAACTATTTTTAGAACTCCATTGCTTGCAAAATCTCCGGCATCAGTGGCATAAAGTTTACCATCTTTTGTGGTCATGGCATAAAAAGTTCCCGAAATAATACTCTCTTGAGGTAAGGAAATATCAGTTTCATCTTTACTATAAACTACTCCATTTAAATTATAAATTAAACGAGATCCATCTACTGATAGATGTTTTGGATGTTCGCTTATTAAAAAATCGAACACCTGATCCACAGAATTATCTGAGACATTAATTTTTACAAGCTTTCCGTTGGTTTCGTTACCAGTATAATCAGGGTTACCACCACAAAGTATCCAAAGATTATTATCAAGAACTATCATTGAATTGGGTACATCACCAACTTCAATAGTAGAAGCTAGGGTATTATTACTAGTATCTATAACGGACAAGATATTATTTTGACCATATCCTCCCTGATGAGCTACATATAGAACATCATTCATAAGGATTAGTTTTTCTGGACCAAACGCTACTGGTATTGTTGAAGTAATTGTTTGTGAGAATAGGTCTATTACGGCTATGTAATCATCGGTATTATCAAAAGGATCTCCCCAATTGGTTACATAACCGTTAGTTCCTGTGGAGATGAAATATCGAGGATTCATTAATCCTTCAGTAATAGAACTTATCAATTCAAAACTGTATCTATTTACAATTTCAATTTTATTAGAATTATTAACAACAATGTAAGCAACATCATTATTAAACCCTATGGATTGAACAATACTTCCAAGGTCTTCGGAATTGACTTGATTAAAAATTTGTTGCTCCACGGTTTCATAGTCCTCTGAGATATACGTAATGGTACCGGTACCGTTTTGGAAGGGTCCCTCATTGGTAATAAGTAATCCGTTTTCATAATCTCCTAGTGGAGCTGGCAGTGGTTCATCGTCTGATGAACACGAGCTAATCAATGTAAATACGATCAATAAATAAATTAAGTTTTTTAGTGTTTTCATTTTGTTTAAAATTTAAAGGTTATAGTGGTTTGTATATTTCTATTTGGCATGGGTCGATAGGCAACATTTTCGTAATATCTATTGAAAATATTATTGAGTTTAAAGCCTATTTTTAGGGGCATTGTTTTATATAAGAAAAGGTATTCTAGGCCTATATTAGCAACAAAATACGAATCTAATACACTGTTATTGTCTGTAGTCGTGAATACTTTCCCATTGAACAATTGCTGGTAATAAGCATTGAATTGTTGAAATCTGTAATCGATCTTCCCCGTTATTTTATGGAAAGGCACATAGATCAATTGTTTGTTTTTTTCTAAATTTTTTGCAGAGGTATAAGCATAATTTAAACCCAAGTTGAAATGATTTTTTTGGATTGATTTTGAAAATTTTCCAGCAATTTCAAACCCAATGTTTTCAGCTTCAGAAATATTTAGAGGGGTAAATACACCATCTGTTCCTGGCTGCCAACTTATTAAATCTTTTGAGTGTATATAAAATACATTCATGTTTAGATGAAAATACTTGAAAGAAAATTCATTACTTAGTTCGCCTTGGTAAGATATTTCAGGTTTTAGGTCAATATTACCTCCAGAAGTCCAATATAAATCATTAAACGTGGGAACACGATAGTTCTTAGAAGCATTTGCTTTCAAGGTATACCATTCTTTAATAGTATATTTAGTATCGATAGATACGATCAAAGGGTTTTCAAAATCGTTTAGAAATTCTTGACGAATATTGATATTATAACTTAGTCGTTTGGATATTAAATGTTTCCATAAAAATATTGCAGCCAAAGTAGACCGACTCTCCTTAATGATGTTTGTACCATCTGCTTTTATATGGGTGTAATTTAAAATAGAACTCACCGTTACTTTTTCACTAACATTGAATTCCAATTGGTAGTCACCGATAAACGTATTGGAGTTACCCTCAAAAAATAAGGAATTTTCTCGATTAGGATAATATTGATACCGCTCGAAAACATGTGCTGCTTTTATGGTATTTTTCCATTTTTTTGAAGTTAAATTCCAAGTCAGTAAATTTCTTGAGGTCACATCTTTATAGCTGTCTATGCTTGGAGCAGTGAGAGTTCCAGAAAAGTTTCTTGTTCCGCTAAAATAATTAGAATTCCAAATGAGTGTGTTATTACCCAACAGAAGCCCTCCATTCAAAGAAATATTTAATTTATTAAATTCACCGTTTTCATTTTTACGGTTTAAATCAATGTATTGGTAATCGTTATCAGAGGAAGTAAAATCAACTCCCAGATCTAAATATTTTTTTTCGGTAGCCATTTTTCTTTTAAAAATTCCACCAACCGAAGAAAAACTACCCACATTAACTTGGAGTTCGTTGCTGGAATTCTCTATAAAATTAATGGTGTTATTTAAATGGACGCTACCACCGATGGCACCGCTACCATACTGAGAGCTTCCTCCACCACTCCTAAGTGTAATGTTATCCAAGGAACTGGTAGCGATGGTATTAAAATCGGTTTGTCCATTAAGGTTTGAATTGATTGGAATACCGTTCCATATAACAGCCGTTTGTGATGCAGTAGTCCCCCTAAAAGAAGGGGAAGCTACCATACCGTATCCATTTTCTTTAAGGTAAATATTGGAATTAAAGTTTAATAAATCAGTCAGTGACTGCGGGTTTCTAGAAATTATAGTGTCTGAAATTTTCGTGAGCACGTAGCCCTCCGAAAAATCTTCTAACTTTGTATCGACGAGGATAACTTCATTTAAATATTGAATAGAGTCCAGCTGCGCATACAGTGATGCCGAACACATTAATGATACTATTAATAGATATATTTCTTTCATATTCTCTAACTTTTATCCCGAAAGTCCGATCATTTTAATTGAAATAAGGCAGGTCTCCTGGCTTGTCTGATGTATAACCTTCCCGCTTGAGCAGTGGTTTTAAGAGATACATTTTTGAATACAGCATTCAAAAAAGACTTACAGTTGCGGGAACAGCTTCGGATTGACACCGAATTCCCTTTTAAGAGGTCGTTTTGTACATAAAAACTTCCTCACCTAATTCATTGCGAAAATAAGATTTTAAAAATTGTTACAATCAAAACAAATACTATTATTTTTGAATATGCAAAAAATACTTTTTATCGCATCGCTTTTTTTAGTTTTTATTTCTTGTCACAAACAAGAAAAAAACAAAAAACAGGTATCTATTGACCCGTCACTCGGGAATATAAAATATGCGCAAGGATTTCATATCGATTACTATGATGGATACAAAGTTCTTACTATAAATAATAGTTGGCCTGGAAGTAAAAAAGAGTTCAGATATGCTCTGGTTCAAAAAGGTCATCTACTTGCCGCGCCAGCATCTTTCGATGAAGTAATAAGCATCCCTATAGAAGAAATTGTAGTAACATCAACTACGCATATCCCCTCACTTGAAATGTTAGCGGTTGACACCACTCTTGTTGGTTTTCCAAGTTTAGATTACATCTCATCACAGAAAACAAGAGCGCGGATCAATCAAGGACTTATTAAAGAATTAGGTAAAAATGAAGATTTAAATACTGAATCGTTGCTAGATTTAAATCCAGATGTTATCATAGGTTTTGCTATCGATAACCATGACAAAACTTTAAAAACGATCAAAAAAACGGGGATCCCACTAGTTTATAACGGAGATTGGACAGAGAGTTCTCCCCTTGCAAAAGCAGAATGGATTAAATTTTTTGGTGCATTTTACAATAAGGATTCTTTAGCCAATGAATTGTTTTCAGTTATTGAAAGTGACTATTTAAATGCTAAAAAAATCGCCTTCAACGCAAAATCGAAACCGACGGTATTAAGTGGTGCCATGTATAAAGATGTATGGTATTTACCACAAGGAAAAAGTTGGGCTGCTCAATTTATTGCGGATGCTAATGGAGATTATCTCTGGAAGGAAACTAAAGGAACGGGGAGTCATTCCCTGAGTTTGGAATCTGTTTTAGATAAAGCAGAACATGCTGAAATTTGGATAGGTCCCAGTTATTACACAAATTTGATTCAATTAAAGGAGGCACATGCAGTGTATCAATTTTTCGATGCTTATAAAACTAATAATGTGTACAGTTTTACCAATAAAGTTGGAGAAACAGGAGGCTTAATTTATTTTGAATTAGGACCAAACCGACCGGATCTTGTGTTAAAAGATATCATAAAAATTTTACATCCTGAACTATTACCTGAACATACATTATATTTTTTTGATCAACTAAAATAAGTGGAAAACCAACAAACATATCGTTACTTTTTTTTACTATTGACTTCAGTACTTTTAATCACTTTTTTAGCGAGCATTAGCTTGGGAACGGTACCTATCCCTTTGAAAGATGTTATCATTAGTTTATTTGGTGGAGAACCTATAAAATCGGCTTGGAAATTTATTGTATTGGAGTATCGGTTGCCTAAAGCGATAACTGCAATGCTATCCGGTGGTGGATTGGCAGTTTCTGGATTGTTGATGCAAACACTTTTTAGAAACCCGCTAGCAGGTCCTTTTGTTCTAGGACTCAGTAGTGGTGCGAGTTTAGGTGTAGCATTATTAATTCTTGGTGCAGGAATATTTGGAGCCAGTTTTGGAGGTTTTTTATTGGGTTCTTGGAGTCTGGTTATCGCCTCTGCGTTTGGAAGTTTTTTAGTTTTACTTGCTGTTTTATCAGTAACTTTTAAGGTGAAAGATACCATGACCATTCTCATCATCGGACTTATGTTTGGAAGTGTAACGGCCGCAGTTGTTTCTGTTCTGTCCTATTTTAGTAATGCTGAACAATTACAACAATTTGTATTCTGGAGTTTTGGAACTTTAGGAAATGTATCTTGGGATGGAATTTTAATATTAGTTTCCTGTATTGCAATTGGTTTATTGATAAGTATGTTTACCATAAAAGCACTAAATGCATTGTTACTGGGTGAAAATTACGCAAAGAGTATGGGTATCAATTTAAAATTAGCAACTTTTTGGATCATTATTGCAACCAGTCTTTTAGCCGGTAGTATCACTGCTTTTACTGGCCCTATAGCCTTTATAGGTCTGGCGGTACCGCATTTAACAAGACAATACATTAACTCTTCGAATCATATGGTTCTGTTGCCGGCTGTTTTTATGAGTGGTGCAGTTTTGATGCTCATTTGTGATACCGTAGCACAACTACCTTTTAGTGAGTTAACGCTACCAATTAATGCAATAACCTCTTTAATAGGTGCTCCTGTAGTCATTTGGTTGCTGGTAAGAAAACGGAAATTATTTTTTTAAACGTCTAAATCAATGTCTAGTAAGCCTCTAAAAAATACAATTGAAGTAAAAAATGTATCGATTGGATACAATAAAAAAAAACACTCACAAATTGTCCTTGAAGATATTAGTTTTTCAAGTGAAAAAGGAGAGTTAATTAGTATTGTTGGCACCAATGGTATCGGTAAATCAACGCTGCTTAAAACCCTTGCAAGAATTCAACCTCAGCTTCAGGGTGAAATGTTATTAAAAAATAAAGCGTTTAAGGAATACTCAACGTTGGATTTTGCAACTCAACTAAGTATTGTACTAACAGAGCCTCCTTCATCAAAAAACATAACGGTCAAAGAGTTGGTGTCTTTGGGCAGACATCCCTACACGAATTGGATTGGAATACTTACAGAAGTGGATGAGGAAATAATAAAAGAATCTCTATTGGATACCGACACCATTAATCTGGCGGAAAAAAAATGTTCAGAATTAAGTGATGGACAGCTTCAAAGAGTAATGATTGCAAGAGCATTGGTCCAAAATACTTCTATTATATTATTAGATGAACCAACTACACATTTGGATATTTACCATAGAGCTTATATCCTAAAGTTATTGAAAGATTTAGCGATTAAAAAGAAAAAAACGATCATATTCTCAACCCATGAAATCGATTTAGCCATTCAGGTATCCCATAAAATGATAGTTATGACAAAAGAAAAAATATATTTTGATAAACCGGAGAAATTAATCAAATCAGGGTGTTTTGAAAATTTATTTCCCTCCGAAACAATTCGATTTGATCATGAATTAAAACAATTTATATTAAAAAAATAACTACTTTAGTTTTAACACAAAAAATTAATTGATTAACACATGAATGATAACTTAATATCTCTTTTTCTACTATTTGTTGGAGGCGCAATTGGTATGTACCTAGGAAATCGTTTTAGTTTACTAAAAAGTAAATCAAAATCTATAAAATTAGAAACCGATATAGAAAATAAAAATGATGAAAATCTTAAGTTAGAAAATAAAATTAGAGCTCTTTTAAGTGACTTAGAATTAATGAGAACTGAAAAAGATGAACACAAACAAAAACTTACTGAATTAACAATTGGAAAATTAAATTTAGAAGAAAAACTTTCAGAGCAGAAGAAAGAAGTGACTCAGCTTCAAAATAAATTTAGCAAAGAGTTTGAAAATCTTGCTAATAAAATTTTGGATGAAAAGTCAGAAAAATTTACGAAGCAGAATAGAAAAAATTTAGATCTATTGCTAAACCCGCTCCAAGAAAAAATAACGTCTTTTGAGAAAAAAGTTGAACTCTCACAAAAAGAAAGTTTTGGAATGCATTCTGCTTTGAAACAACAAATAGAAGGTCTCGAAAAACTTAATCAACAAATGAGTAAAGAAGCAATGAATCTTGCCAATGCACTTAAAGGAGATAGTAAAGTTCAAGGTGATTGGGGAGAGGTTCAATTAGAGATTATCCTAGAAAAAGCAGGGTTGTCTAACGGTATTCATTATAGCACTCAAGGTGGCTACAGAGATGAAAATGGAAATTTAAAAAAACCGGATTTTATTATCAACCTCCCTGAAAGCAAACATCTAATCGTTGATTCTAAAGTATCTTTAACGGCCTACGAAGAATATTATAGTTCAGAAAAAGATGAGATAAAAGATGAAAAATTAAAAAAGCACATTCTGAGCATTAAAAAACACATTAAAGAATTAAGTGAAAAGCAATATACCGAACTTTATGGAATTAATACGCCTGACTATGTTTTGATGTTTGTTCCAATTGAAGCCGCCTTATTAATCGCACTTAATAAACATAAAAAATTATACCTAGATGCCTTTGATAAAAATGTGGTGTTAGTTTCTACGTCAACATTACTAGCGACGTTAAGTACCATATCATCGATCTGGAAACAGGAAGAACAGAAAAAAAATGTGATGGAAATTGCAAGACAAGCTGGTGCATTGTATGATAAGTTTGAAGGTTTTGTGAGCGATTTAATGGGAGTTGGAAAAAAATTAGATGCCGCTAAAACAGATTATTCTTCAGCCATGAATAAACTAGTAGAGGGAAGAGGAAATCTTATAAATAGTGTTGAAAAAATAAAAAAACTTGGAATTAAAACGAAAAAATCATTACCCGAATCAATTATAAAAAGATCTAAAAATACCTAAAATTATGAAAAAAGTACTATACAAAATACTGGCGGTAATCCTTTTAATAACAATTGCTTGGTTTTCCTTTATTTATTATGTTCCCTATAGTAAAGGAACTCGTTCTGGTGAATTAATTAAAGTAAGCAACAAGGGTGTAATTTTTAAAACCTGGGAAGGTGAAATCAGTCAAGGTATAAGTGGAGCCCAAATATTTTCTTTTTCTGTTTTGGATAAAGATAAAAGTGTGATAGAAAAACTACAGGATTTACAAGGAAACTATGTCAAAGTTACCTATGTAGAGCGATATACGTCATTTATTTTTTGGGGAGACACTAAGTATTTTATAGTTGAAGTACAAAAAGAAACATCGCCTCATTTTAATAAAGATTGATTAAAATACTCGTACAAGATTAAAACCAAAAAAGAAGTCTCCATCTAACCAGTCACCTTGAGCTTGGCTTATGAAACCTTCTTCGAACATGGCCTGTGCGTTCGTAAAGTGCATCTGAAAAACATGGCCCCCTGTTTCTATATCAGCTCCTATGGACAATGGATTATTATATACTGAGTTTTCATTTCTGTTTAAATGGAGGCCATAATCAACATTGATACTGATTCGTTTTGAAACTTTATAACGTCCACCAAAACCAAGAGCAAATTGATTGTTTTCTTCATCATAGAATTCAGTGATTCCGTTTTCTTCTCCAAAACTTCTCGTAGCTAAATTTTCGTGGAGAAAACTTGGCGCTAACAATAGTGATAAATTATCATTAATTTTTCGGGAGATTAATAATTGTGATGTAAAAGAAAGTCTATCTTCAAAATTAATATTTGGATAAACATTATCTTTTAATGCCGTGTTAGCAGTAATTAAATTGTAACCAACAATGGAAACAGGAAAACCATTTTTCTCTTGAAACTTTAGTCGATATTTGGCATGTGCTCCATATTTTTTCTGATTGGATGATCTAGCTAATCCTATATTTAACCATTCATTGACTCCATATATAAATTTAAATTGGGTGACTGCTTGGTCCAATCCAAAAAGATCGTCAATGCCGTTTTTTACGGTACCAAATCGATGTGAAATCACTAGATAAAAATCTTTTTTATTGGCCAGTTTAGTAGATTCAAAATTAACAACCTTTAATGATTTAAAAACAGAAATCACTCTATTGTCCTCTACAATCCCTTCATTTAATTCGCCTAGTAAATCATCTTGTGAGAAAACAAAAAGAGGGAATAATAGAAGATAGAATATAATTTTTTTCATAGGTAGTTATTTTATAATCAATGACTGATCCATTTTGACGATTTCAAAAAGTTCATCAAAACCGATACATCGACCTTTAATTCGTATGCTTTGATTTAATTTAAAATTATTAACTTCAAATTCAAAGCTACATTGTACTTTATTATCTATGGTTAAACTTTTAGGATTAATATCGGTGATTAGCCCTGTAACTTCTATGGTTTTATTTAGTATTTTTTCGGATTTATTTTCCTTAAAAAAGGTAACCAAATCGGGAGCAGAAATAGATATTTCTACCACTTCTTGTTGTATGTTTCTGTGGTCTTGGTATAGGTAGTTGTATAAATAAAAAACACCAATCGTTAATAAAAGACAGCCAACAATTATTTTTGATCTTTTTTTACTACTCATTTAAAATCTCTCTAAATTTAAAATGGGCCGAAATATTGATTTCTTCGGCTATTTTATTACTGACTAAACTTGGGATTTCTATATTAAAATCTTCCGGTTTTATTGTAAAAGTTGTTTGAAAACCTATCAAATTGTCTATTTCCTTTAAATATGCTTTAGTTTCTATTTCTTTTTCTTTTCCATGCATTGAAATAGTTCCTGAAATTATATATTCTTTTTCTACATCAGACAATTTTGAACTATTAAAATTTTGAATTTTACCTTTAAATGTCACTTTAGGATACTTATTAGACTCCGCATAGTTTTCATTAAAATGTTCTTCCATCAAAGCAACTTTAAAACGAAATCCCCTGACAAGAGCAATACTGGCAAAATCACCATTGGATTTTAATAGGGCGCTCACCAAATTATGGGTCGCCTTAACTTCTTCAAAAGAGGGTACGGATGCTTCAAAATTGACAACACCTGTTTTAGTACCATATCTTTCCTGTGAATAAATAAAATTTATGGCAAGGAAAACTAATAGAAATAGTAATGTATTTTTTTTCATAGTATTTAATTTTCTAAAAGAGCATCTTGCTCCCATTGAACAATTGTATCGATAAGGTCTTGAGACAGTCTTGGCCCACCCTGTGGCATTAAACCGTTTGCTCCATCATTACGACTAATCCTACCAATTAAATCGCCCTCTAAGACAGCGTTTTTCACTTCATTGTATGTAGTAAGAGATGTAGGGGCATTATTTATAGGAGGATTGCTGTGGCAATTAAGACAATTATTATCTATAATTGGTTTTACATCTTGATAGGTTATAAGGTCTGAATTCGAATCTTCACTTGTTTGTATATCATCATATGTTGAATCTGAACAACTTGATAATATCAAAATAAAAAAATAAAGTGAAAAGGAGCTTAAATATTTCATTTAAATAATTTTAGGAAAATTAATCTAATCTTTTTTTATATCTATTTAGATATAAATATAACAATCTAAATAGACTTAACCCTAAATTTATTTACTTAAATACATCTTTCTTCTAGAATACAAGTCGTAAAACTGATCATCTTTTAGACTATCAATAAACAAAATACTTTCACCTGTACTTTTCATTTCAGGACCTAGTCGTTTATCAACATTAGGAAACTTATTAAATGAAAAAACAGGTTGTTTAATAGCATATCCTTGAAGTTGAGGATTAAAGTTAAAATCTGTAACCATCTTTTCTCCTAGCATGACTTTAGTAGCATAGTTCACATAGGGTTCTTTGTATGCTTTCGCTATAAAGGGAACTGTTCTTGAAGCTCTTGGATTTGCTTCTATGATATATACCATCTCCTCTTTAATTGCAAACTGAATATTAATTAATCCGATGGTATTTAGTGCTCTAGCAATCGTATGCGTATGATCAATAATTTGTTGCATCACTAAATCTCCTAAATTAAATGCGGGTAACGTTGCATTTGAGTCGCCTGAATGAATTCCGCAGGGTTCGATATGTTCCATAATACCAATAATATAAACATTTCCTTCAGCATCGCATATTGCATCTGCCTCCGCCTCGATAGCTCCATCTAAATAATGATCGAGGAGTAGCTTATTATTGGGTATTTTTCTTATTAAATCGACTACGTGCTCAACTAATTCCTCTTTATTAATAACGATTTTCATGCCTTGCCCTCCTAAAACATAGGAAGGTCTCACCAATATTGGAAAATCTAATTGATCTGCTAACACAAGTGCTTGATCGGCATTTTCAGCAACACCAAATTCTGGGTAAGGAATATTATTTTCTTTTAAAAGTTTTGAAAAACTACCTCTATCCTCAGCTAAATCCAAAGATTCAAAACTAGTACCAATAATTTTCACCCCATACTTCGTTAATTTTTCAGCCAGTTTCAAAGCAGTTTGCCCCCCTAATTGAACAATAACTCCTTCGGGCTTTTCGTGTCGAATGATATCGTATATATGTTCCCAAAAAACAGGCTCAAAATACAATTTATCGGCGGTATCAAAATCAGTAGAAACCGTTTCAGGATTGCAATTTATCATAACCGTTTCATAACCGCATTCCGCAGCAGCTAATACTCCATGAACACAACAATAGTCAAATTCAATACCTTGCCCAATTCTGTTTGGACCTGAACCTAAGACAACAATCTTCTTTTTTTCAGAGACGACACTATCGTTATCTGCATAACTTTTCCCATCTTTATTTTGCATCTTATTCTCAAATGTAGAATAGTAATAAGGTGTTTGTGCCTTAAATTCAGCTGCACAAGTATCCACTAATTTGTAAACTCTATTAATGTCTAACTCGTCTCTTTTTTTATAAACTTCACTTTCTAAACATCCTAACATATGTGCAATTTGCCTATCACCATACCCTTTTTGTTTAGCCTCTAATAATAAATCACTGTTAACAGAACTAATATCGTAAGTTGAAATTTCTTTTTCCAATTGAAACAATTCTTCATATTGTTTTAGATACCACATGTCGATTTTTGTAATATCGTAAATTTGACTTAAGGGAATTCCCATCGCGATGGCATCATAAATAACAAAAACTCGATCCCAAGATGCATTGGTTAATTTGTCAATTATTGTATTGTAGTCCTTATAGCCTTTACCGTCTGCCCCTAAACCATTTCGCTTAATTTCTAGTGATTGTGTAGCTTTATGTAAAGCTTCTTGAAAAGATCGACCAATTCCCATTACTTCTCCAACAGCTTTCATTTGCAATCCTAGGGTTCTATCAGAGCCTTCAAATTTATCAAAATTCCACCTCGGTATTTTTACAATAACATAATCTAACGTTGGTTCAAACAGTGCTGAAGTTGATTTAGTGATTTGATTGTCTAACTCATCCAATGTGTAACCTATAGCTAATTTAGTGGCTATTTTTGCAATCGGATACCCCGTAGCTTTACTTGCCAACGCAGAAGACCTGGAAACTCTAGGATTAATTTCTATGGCAATAATATCCTCTTTCTCATCAGGACTTACAGCAAACTGAACATTACATCCCCCCTCAAAATCTCCGATACTACGCATCATTTTAATGGCCATGTTTCTCATTTTTTGAAAAGTACTATCGCTGAGTGTCATTGCAGGAGCAACGGTAATAGAATCACCGGTATGAATCCCCATTGGATCCATATTTTCGATGGAACAAATAATCACAACATTATCATTTTTATCGCGCAACAATTCTAATTCGTACTCCTTCCAACCCATCATTGCTTTGTCAATCATTACCTCATGAATTGGAGATATTTCTAATCCTCGACGAAGTAATTTATCAAAGTCTTCTTCTTCATATACTATGGCCGCTCCTGCTCCACCTAACGTGAATGAAGATCGAATACATAAAGGAAAACCAAAATCTTGTGCGATTTCTTTTCCTCTTAAAAAAGAGGTAGCCGTTGCTTGAGGAGCCATATCAACTCCTATTCTACCCATAAGCTCTCTAAATTGTTCTCTATCTTCGGTAATATTTATGGCATTGATATCTACTCCAATTAAGTTTACATCAAAATCTTTCCATATTCCTTTTTCATCAGCTTCAATACATAAATTTAAAGCCGTTTGACCTCCCATTGTTGGCAATACTGCATCAATTTGTGGATGTTCTTTTAAAATTTGAATTATTGATTTTGTGGTAAGAGGCAACAAGTACACATGATCTGCCATTGAAGGATCGGTCATGATTGTTGCGGGATTAGAATTAATTAAAATTGTTTCAATACCATCTTCTCTAAGAGATCGTAACGATTGTGAACCTGAATAATCAAATTCACATGCTTGGCCAATAACTATAGGACCAGAACCTATAATTAATATTGATGAGAGATTTTTATTTTTAGGCATAATCCGGTTTTTTTTAGCGATGTAAAATTACATACTATAGGGTATAAAAAAAAGGTGTTGCTCTTAGAACAACACCTTTTTTTTATATATTTATTAACATTATTTTTTATGACGAGTTTCAGAGGATACAGAAATCTTCTTTCTACCTTTAGCTCTTCTTGCAGCTAACACTTTTCTTCCACTTACAGAAGCCATACGTTCTCTAAAACCATGCTTATTTCTTCTTTTTCTTTTCGAAGGCTGAAATGTTCTTTTACTCATTACAATATATCTTTAAAATCTGAATATTAATCTATTAATAAGTCCTGAAGCTACCTACCGCAAAACTGACCGCAAATATACAATCATTTTTTACTTACACAAACCATAATATTAAAATATTTAGAATTGTTTTTATACCTTTGTATCCCATAAAAAAACAATATGTTTAATAAAAAATTTAAATTAGTTTTAGCTGTTTTAATAGTAGCAGTAGCTGTTTGGCAGTTCTCTGAAGGAAATATAGGTAATGGTATTATGTATATTTTACTTTCTTCCATATTTATTTTTCTATACTTTAAAAATGAAATTATACTGTTAGCCTTCTTGAGATTAAGAAAAGAGGATTTTCCAGGGGCAAAAAAATGGTTGGATAAAATAGGGAATCCGGAATCATCACTGGTAAAAAAACAACAAGGATATTACAATTACCTCAATGGTTTAATGGTTTCACAAACCAATATGAATGATGCTGAAAAATACTTTAAAAAAGCAATTAGTTTGGGTTTATCCATGGATACTGATTTAGCGATGGCTAAATTAAATTTAGCAGGGATTGCTATGTCAAAAAACAGAAAAAGAGAAGCGCAAACACTTTTAGCCGATGCTAAAAAATTAGACAAGCACAATATGCTGGACAACCAAATCAAAATGATGAAAAATCAAATGAAGAAAGCTGGACAACCTCAACAGCAATTTGGACGAAGCGGGCGTGGTGGCAGAAGGTTTTAAAAAAACAAAACAAGTTTAATTTTTACCACACATGATTTCTTGAATAAAAGTCTCAGGTTAAATAAAATACTCTATTCAAAAAAATAATATCTCAAAAAAGATATAATATTTAGAACATTATTTTATTAAGTTTGTTTAATAACGAACTAATTAACTTAAAAATAATGATATCTGCGCCTCACATTAAGAAAACAAAAAAAATAACTTCATGGTCAATTAGTATAAGTATAATCACCTATATACTCCTATTACTAGTTATAAATACAAATAAAATAACTGCTCAAAATAAAGAAAAAACAACTCCATTTAAAAAATCTATTACGGATTTAAGAGATATAAAACTAGAATATGATATCCCTTCAGATAAAGCAGTTGAAGTAGCCATCATTGGAGCTGGCGTTTCCGGATTGTATAGTGCATATCGTCTTACAAAAGACGCCCAGGCTGCTTTACCTCCCGATCAAGTTCAAATATTTGAAATGAGTGATCGTATTGGAGGACGTCTTGAATCTGTTCAATTGCCAGGAATGACAATTACTGGAGAATTAGGAGGGATGCGTTATTTAACTTCTCAAAAAATTATAACATCACTAGTTCAAAATGTTTTTAAAGAGGAATTAGAACATGTTGATTTTCCTATGGGAAATAATGCAGATCTTTTTGGGTATTTCAGGAAACAGCGCATTAAAATGAATGCATGGGAAGTAGCACAAGAAAAAGGGGGAAGATTAGAGACTCACTATTATTTGAACGAAAAAGATAAAGGATTTAGTCCTAATCAATTATTTAATAAAATAATCTATGATGTATTGATTGCAGATCCTTGGTTTTTGATGCATTTTGGTCAATACATCAAAAAGACCTCCAACTATGATTATTCATTTAAAATTACAAGAGAGCAATGGAATGTCATTAAACCTAAACTCACCTATAATTTTCAGGGTCCTTATTTTGGTATGAAAGTAAATGACATTGGATTTTGGAATTTAATTAAAGATCAAGTGTCTCAAGAAGGGTACCAATTTTTATCGGACACAGGAGGTTATTATTCAAATACCATTAATTGGAATGCCGCTGAAGCATTCCCCTATATGACAGGAGATTTTTCTAATTCGGTAGTCACTTACCGAACAATTGAAGGTGGTTATGATTTAATTGCTTATGCTTTGGCAGATGCTTATTTAAAAGAAAAAGGAGCCAATATTTGGATGGGAAACCGATTGGTTACATTTGATAGACAAAAAACAAGTAATTATAAATATAGTTTAAAGTTTTTTCATGAAAAGTCAAAAACTTATTGGACTCTTAAAACAAATAATATTGTGCTAGCAATACCTAGAAGATCTCTTGAATTATTGGATCAGAATAATTTTTTTTTTAATGAAGATACTCAAAAAGTATTTCAAAAAAACATAGCTTCTGTAATAAAAGAGCCTTCGTTAAAAATATTAATGGGATTTGAGAACCCATGGTGGATAGAGGATTTTAAAACCTATTCAGGCCATTCAATTACAGACCTTCCAATACGACAAAGTTATTACTTTGGAGTTGATAAAAAAGACGACAGTCATTCACTATTTTTAGGTAGCTATAACGACATGGTAACCGTTTCCTTTTGGCAAGCACTAGCAAAACCGAAAAGAGACGAAGAGTCAAAACCTAGCTTATTCATACCACGTACCACAAAAAGAGTAAAAAAAGATGATTTAAATCCTCGATTATTTGAAAACCAAGCTCCACAGGTAATGGTAGATGAGGCTATGAATCAAATAAGAGAATTACACAACCGTGAAGATATTCCGAGTCCATATGTTACATGGTACAAAGACTGGAGCCAGGATCCATATGGTGCAGGTTATCATGCATGGAAAGCAAAATATGATATCGCAAAAACCATGGCTTATATGAGAAATCCTAATCCACAAGAGAATATTTATATTTGCGGTGAATCTTACTCAGGGCAACAAGGATGGGTTGAGGGTGCTTTTTGTGTGGCAGAAAAAATGTTGGAAGATTTCTTTGGGTTAAAACGGCCAGATTGGATACCGTCAGATTATTATTTAGGTTGGTAACAAGAGTCTTATTATTTCTGTTATTTTTTTGACCTATGTATCTTGAAAATAAAAATTTTTTCTTTTAATTTACAACAAACTTTTTAAATTTATTTTACAAAAAATAATAACAAAATAAAAAAACAAAAAATGAATAAACTAAAAAACTTAGGACTTTCAGTATTGATTTTTGCATGTTTATTTAAACTTATGTCTTGGTCTGGCGCAACTATTTTACTAATTATTGGCGCTTTATTGCTTGGGGTATATTATTTAATAAAAGTGTTTGATTAAATACTCTTTTTAAAAATTTGAATAAACATTATTTTCCAAAAAACATTTTAATAGCAGCAATTAAAAGAATAACTCCAAATATTTTTTTTAACAGGGATTGATCTATTGAAATAGCTAGTTTCGAACCAAAATAACCTCCAATAACAAAACCAATCGCTATAATTAGGGCAAATTTCCAACTAACATATCCTTCAGCATAATAATTATATGCCGCTATAAATGTAACGGGGATAGCTAAAACTGCTAAGCTTGTACCCTGAGCAGCATGTTGAGAATAACCCAATACAAATACGAGTAAAGGAATCATGATAACTCCCCCTCCTACTCCAATTAATCCACTCAAAATACCAGCTAAAACACCAATGATTAATAACGAGATTATAATTGTTGGTTCCATTTTCATCTTGTAAGTTTATAATATCCTTCTTCTGGTATATCTATAAAATACTGTTTTCCAGAACTATTCTTTAAAAAATTGTCGCGCAACCAAGGATTATGAATTTTTAATATTTTATAATTAATCTTAAATTTTTTAGCAAAAACCGCAAAATCAGTAACTGCAGTATCAACTTTTACCTTATAGGTTGGAATAGGCTTATACAAGTCGCTTTCTCTATAATTAAATCCATATTTATAAGGATTGGATAAAATTTCTTTAAAGGCTAAAATTCTAAATAAATAACGACTTGTTTCATCATTAAGTAATAAATCATAGTAACTGTCAGAAACAAGTTGTCGATTTTGCTGTTTGCTAATCCCCGAAATACCTGCGTTATAGGATGCAGCAGCTAAGGTCCAACTCCCAAAACGCTCTTTAGCTTTTATCAGGTATTCAGCAGCAACACGAGTTGCAATTTCAATGTGATAACGCTCATCAACGTAGGAATTAATTTCCAAACCATATTCTTTCCCGGTTGCTTTCATAAAATGCCAAAATCCTGCAGCTCCTGCATGAGAAACATTGTTTTGTAGACCACTTTCGGCAACTGCTAAATATTTAAAATCATCTGGAATGCCGTATTTTTCAAGTAATGGCTCGATAATTGGAAAATATTTATTGGCTCTTTTTATTAGTAATAATCCGTTGGATTGCCAATAAGTATTAACCAACAATTCTCTGTCCATTCGCTCTTTAATATCAGGATTGCTTAAAGGGACCTTTTCACCTGCAAAATCCATTTTTTCTGGAATAGGTATTGCATAAATTTTATAATCGTTTATTAACTTTCTTTCAATAACAGCATTCGTAGGCGGTTCGTATACAGCCTGAATGAAAAGTGCTCCTATTCCTAATAAAAAAATTAATACTAAATATTTTGGCAGTATTTTCATGAAAATAATTTAAAATCTAGATTAAAAAATAAAGGTAAGAGGAAATATTTTTTTAAAATGAAAATAATATTTGAAATTATAAAAAACTTTTTAACCGTAAATATTATTTTAAAACGTTTTTTCTAAAAAGAAAAAAATAATTTATTACATATTTTTATTTAAAATTTCCATCAAAAATAATTGGCAAATTAGTATTTAACCATTTAAATTTAGTAATCAACATGATATGAGTACCTCCAGGCACTACAATACAATTCTTTATTCTTCGAATTGGAAATATCGGATCTTTATCTCCATGTATATGAATAACGTTATCTATTTCGTTCTCTCTTTCCCATCCAACCATTTGCTTAATGGCCCACTTAAGATATTGAGTGTCATTAATAGAAAGATATTTTTGATATAAATTTAATTTATTTGTGGATTTTACTCCTAAACCGTATCGTACAATAGTTTTAGTACTTTCAAGGAATCGACGAGGAATTAGTCTATAGACAGGAATTCTTTTTAAAATTTTTAACTTAAAAGGAATTTCATTTGCTGACTTAACACTAGAAATAATTATCAGTTTTTTTAATTTTAAAAAACAACTCATTTCTTGAGCAACAACCCCACCAAAGGAAACACCTATCAAAATTACGTTTGGTTCAACTATCAAATCAGTCATTCTTTTTGCATAGTGTTTTATAGATTCATTGGTATGGGGTGTAATCCACTCTAAAATATGGATATCATAAAGATGATTTGGCAAAGAAATGTATTCAAAGATCTCTTTTCCAGCAGCCAATCCTGGCACAAAATAAACAGCTGTTTTTGGGTTGATTGCCAATAGTATAGGGTTTAGCTCAATAATTATTTGTAAATTTACATTTTATAGGATTACCAACCTAAGAGTTTTAAATTAGAAATCAATATCTACGACTCCAAAAATGATAGCGCATACTTGCTAGGAATAATTTAATAATCTAAAAAATCAAATTTTATGATTGAAGATGTAGAAATTAACGACAACGAGTTTTTACGGCAATTTGAACTAGAAATTGAAGATCACATGGCTCGAATTGAATATGCCCTTCAGGACCGTAAAATTTTCCTCACTAAGTTCGTAATGCCAAGTGATTTGGAGGATCAAGGATTTAGAGAAATTTTTATCAAAGCCGTATTTAAAATTGTTGAAGACCGTGGAATTCATTTGGTTCCTACAAGTCCTGAAATTGCTTCTTTTTTAAGAAAAAATCGTAGAAAATATAAAAAACTATTACCCGTAGGCATTAATATCTAGTAAGTTTTTTTACTCAAATTTAAAACGAACAAGCCCATCATCATCAATCTCTGTAAGTATTACCTCTTTTTTAGTATTCACTAAAACAGGATTCCAAGGTGCCTTTACTTTTACATAGTTCTCAGTAAATCCATGAATATATCCTTTTTTATTTTCAGCCTCAAATAACACAGAATGTGAAGAATCTAACTGACTTTCGTAAAATAAACGTCTTTTTTTAACAGATAGGCTTCGTAACATTTTACTTCTTTTTTTACGTACATTTTGAGGAACAACTAATTCCATTTTGGCAGCTGGTGTATTTACTCTTTCTGAATAGGTAAAAACATGTAAATAGGAAATATTTAATTCTTTTAAAAAATGATAGGTCTCCAAAAACAATTCGTCTGTTTCTCCAGGAAACCCTACAATAACGTCTACTCCTATACAAGCATTTGGCATGTATTTTTTAATCTCATGGACTCTTTCTTGATATAATTCACGTTGATACCTCCGCTTCATTAAGCGTAATAATGTATTGCTACCGCTTTGTAAAGGGATATGAAAGTGTGGAACAAATGCGTTGGATTCGGAGACAAATTTTATAGTTTCATTTTTTAATAAATTAGGCTCAATCGAAGAAATTCGAATACGTTCAATACCCACCAATCTATCTAATGACTGAATTAGTTCCAAAAAAGTATGTTCATGCTTTTTATTTCCAAATTCACCCTTACCATAATCACCGATATTAACTCCTGTTAAAACAATTTCTTTTATTCCCTGATCGGATATTTCCTTGGCATTGGCTAATACCTTTTCTAATTTGTCACTACGAGATATCCCGCGAGCGAGCGGTATTGTACAAAATGTACAGACATAGTCACATCCATCTTGGACCTTTAAAAAAGCTCTTGTTCTATCGCCAATTGAATAGGATCCTACATAAAAATTCGCCTCTTCAATGTCACATGAGTGGACTTCGCCAAAATCATTTTTAGATAAATCATTTATGTAATCTGTAATTTTAAATTTTTCAGTGGCTCCTAGAACTAAGTCAACACCATTCACGTTCGCTAATTCTTCTGGCTTTAGTTGTGCGTAACACCCAACAGCGGCAACAAATGCATCCGGATTGGACTTTTGAGCCAGCTTGACAATATCCTTAAACTTTTTATCAGCATTTTCTGTAACCGTACAAGTGTTGATGACATACATGTCTGCTTTTTGGGAAAAATCTGTTCGTTCAAAACCTTCCTCTTTAAAACTTCTTGCGATCGTTGAGGTTTCACTAAAATTTAATTTACAACCTAAAGTGTAAAATGCGACTTTTTTTCTAGGATTCATTCTTGTACTTTTGACAAATGGCCTTTATATTTTTGGACTGCAAAAATACGAACTATTATCCATTTCAAAAAAGCAGATGAAAAACAAAAACAACAAACGATTTTATTTAATTTCAGTGATTAGTTGCTTAGTTGTTTCATTTTCGTGTCATCATAATGATCAATCTAAAAAGGACCATCTTATTTTCAGGTATAACGAGCATAGTAATATTGCTACTTTAGATCCAGCATTTGCCAGTAATCCTCAGTTAATTTGGCCCACCAATCAAATCTTTAACAGTTTGGTCCAATTAGATGATCAGTTAGCTATTAAACCCGATATAGCAAAGAGTTGGCATTATAACGACAGTACCTTGACCTACACTTTCAATTTAAGAGAGGATGTTTTTTTTCATAAGAGTAAAGTGTTTGCAAAAATCTATAAAGATTCTACAAGAAGGGCGACAGCTTATGATTTTGAATATAGTTTTAAAAGATTGTTGGACGAAAAAGTCGCTGCAAGAGGAAGATGGGTGTTAAATAATGTTGAACGATTTTATGCTAAAAATAATTCAACATTTGTGATACAACTTAAAAGACCATTCCCTGCTTTTCTTGGCTTGTTATCCATGCGTTTCTGTTCTGTAGTTCCCAGAGAAGCGATAGACTATTATGGGAATAATTTTAGATCGAATCCCATAGGTACGGGCCCTTTTGCTATGAAGCTTTGGGAAGAAAATGTAAAATTGGTTTTAAGAAAAAATCCGCTTTATTTTGAAAAAGATGAAAAAGGAGAACAACTCCCCTATTTAGAGGCGGTCGCAATTACTTTTTTACCGGATAAGCAAAGTGAATTTTTACAATTCGTTCAGGGAAAATTAGATTTTATTTCTGGGTTAGACAATTCATATAAAGATGATCTTATAACCCGTAAAGGAAAACTTCAAAAGAAATATGAGCATCAATTTAACATGTTAAAAAGCCCGTATTTAAATACCGAATATTTAGGGTTCTTTATGGGATCCAACTCTTCTGAAATTCAGTCAAAGAAAATACGTAAAGCAGTTAATTACGGTTTTAATCGTGACGAAATGATAACTTATTTAAGAAATGGAATTGGAATTCCTGCAATGCACGGTTTTATTCCAAAAGGATTACCAGGGTTTAATAAGATAGAAGGATTTACATACCAGCCAATAAAAGCAAAAAAATTGGTCAATCAATATATCGAAGAATCCGGAAATAAAAACCCTTCTATTGTCATTGGAACCAATAGCCAATATTTAGATTTATGTGAATATATACAGAGAGAATTAGAGAACGTCGGTATTAAAGTAATCATTGATGTGGTACCTCCTTCTTCACTTCGACAGCTAAAATCATCAGGTGAATTGGATGTTTTTAGAGCTAGTTGGATAGCAGATTATCCAGATGCGGAAAATTATTTATCATTATTTTATGGAAAAAACTTTACACCAAACGGTCCAAATTACACCCATTTCAAAAATAAATTTTATGACAGTTTGTATGTAAAATCTTTATCTATTTTGGATATAGAACGCCGCAAGTTAGTTTATGAGCAAATGGATTCAATCATCATTAATGAAGCACCAGTAGTTCCACTCTACTATGATATGGCAGTGCGCTTTGTAAATAAAAACGTTTCGGGGCTGGGAATTAATCCCCAAAATTTTCTGGTGCTCAAACGAGTCAAAAAAAAAAACAATTAGTCTCTACGGAAGCGCTTTGTTTCCTCAAAAATATGTTCTAATATTTGGCGATCTACCGCTGTAAATGATTCGTTTCTTCTTTCCATTACAACCTTAGCGACTTCAAAGGCCTTATTCGTTTTATAAGTCATCATCCCTGAGTAGCCTCC
>Ga0206125_10001512_pt1 | contig 27159 bp, 28 predicted proteins | sample Helgoland_Spring_4_FD_148598 | JGI IMG/M metagenome (GOLD analysis project Ga0206125, IMG submission 148598) | Pelagic subsurface seawater microbial communities from Kabeltonne, Helgoland, North Sea - Helgoland_Spring_Bloom_20160331_1 | ecosystem: Environmental > Aquatic > Marine > Epipelagic ... | reverse complement strand
GATGATGACGACGAATTTGAAAACTTTCGTCATAAGGAGCTAGAGAATAACGTTTATAATGATGGTACGACCTGTGAAAAAGGCGATATCGTTAAGATTACGTCAGGAGATTACGAATTTGAATATGCTGATGTCATAAAATGGCTGCCACTAGTAAAACGGGAAACGGAACAGCGCCTCCAAGTGAAAGTACGTGGCACTGGATCTACCGGAACTACCGGAACTCTAAGACAATATATCTCGAAACTGGAATATGTGCGACGGAGAGGCGTAGTGATGGGAGTCTCTACGGCGGATAAACTCGCACATAACATCGCAGAAATGAGGCGGGAAATAACTAAATTCAATGAATTGAACAAAAAATCTGGCATAAAGTCTGTTACCTTGCAGAAAGAGATTGATGACATAATTGATGATATTAAGAATCTCAAGGTTGGAAAAAACCCGAGCGATGAAGTATCCGTGAACCTTGGTGACAGTGAGTATGAAGACCCGAGCGAGGAAGACTCGAGCGAGGAAGACCCGAGCGATAAAGTACCCGTGAACCTTGGTGGCAAGGTGTACTCGCCTGGTTTCGAGAAGAAGTTTGTCCCTGATTATTTGGCGCCTTCGTTCGCACGCCCGGCACGCCCGGCACGCCCGGCACTGGCACCAGTACGTCCAGACCCAGTACACAAAGTATCTAAACTAAGATTATAATTTTATATGCTTTGTAATCGTTTCCACTTTTCTTCAAGTCCTCTGAGTATTGTTGCTTTCTCTAGCACTGCGCTCGCCTCTCTGATCCACGGCTTGTAGTGTGTCCTGCACAAGTAAATGGACTCCCCAGACGCCACCAGAATGGGGTCTCCCAGCTGCTGGCGATCCCCGCAGCGCTCGCACGCAATGTCCATCACCGCCTGACCGTTCTCCAGGCAGCACCCGCAGTAAAAGCTGTCCGCCACGTGATGCCGCGCGTCAAAGTTCATGAAGTTGGCGCACTGTGGACACACCGTGTACAGCTTGTCATAAAACTGCAGCATGTTGCCCAGCAGCGCCACGTTCACCAGCGTCTGCGTCACGCACAGCGCGTTCTCCTGCTCCTTCCGCTGCTCCTTCGCCTGCCGTTTGACCTGTCTCTCCAGCACGACGGCGTCCAGATCCCACTGGTTGGTCTCGTTCACGCGCTTCTTGTCCGTGCGATCACATCGGCGCCCACAGTAGAGTTTTTTCGTCACGTCGTCAATCAGCACCTTGGAGTGTCCGTACGCAAACAGGTTGACGGGCTCGTTTGTTTTGGGATGTTTGTGCACCACAAATCCTTTGAACTGCTTGCACTGCAGGCAAATCATGGAGTTGCCCATGGGTGGTGCCGGCTCGCCGTCCGGCACGCAGTACAGGCGTCGCAGCGCTCGAATCTGTCGCGTGACAATGTGTGCGGGGAGCGTGAACATGCGAATGTTGACCTTGCGCTCGTACGCCACTACCAGCGCACGCAGCGCTCGATTCGTGTCTGGGTCCACTTTTTTCAGAAATTGTCGCATGCCCGTTTTCGCACCGTCCACGTGGAACTGGTCGTAGATACGTCCCAGCTTGCGGCACTGATCCTCTGTCGTGCCAAAGAACACCAGCCACTCGAACGGAATGCGTTCCGTCACCGTGCGAATCAACATTGCGTACAGGAGATCAATATCCTCCGTCCGCACCACGCGCGTTGACACGCCGTTGGACTCGTCGCTGTACTCAAACTCCTGCTGGAGCACGTGAATGAACGGGTGTTTGATCTGGCGGTACGTGCTGGTGTGCGTCTTGGTGATTGCCATCAGCTGCGTCTCCACCCCAATAAACTTCATGTCTGTGAACCGCTGTCGCACGCCGTTCATGGTCTGTCGCACGGTGGTTTCAAACTCCCGCCAGTTGTAGCGCAGCACCAACTCCTCTCGCAGTGACGGGATTGCGTGCGCGGCAAAGATCAAGTACTCCTTCATTGTGAAGAACAGCAGCTGCTGGTGTCCCTGTTTCAACCACTGCAGAAATTGGTGCTTCTCCATGGTGGCAAACACGCTGTAAATGTCTCGACGACGATTTATGTTGGGTCGCTGGCACCCACTGTAGGTCCCGAGCAGCGAGCACTGCAGAATGTTCCGGAGAAACACGTACACGTCGTCGTGCATCCGCGCGTAGTTGTACACAATGTGTGCCAGACTTCGGATCTGACATCGCTGGGGTGTGCTCTTACTCAGCAGATGCACAATGGCACTCTGCTTGGTGTTGTCCGACCAGAACGAGCACTCCAGCAGCTTGGACGCGTAGTTGGGCAGGAGACCAGTGTGCATGGGCGTGCAGGGCTGGTGCTTCTCAATGGGTGCACCTCCTACGCCACCAGTGTCCGTGCACAGCTCGGCATCGGTGTACATGCCGCTCTCCTCCATGAAGTTCATCAGCGGCAGGAATCTGTCCATGTACAGCGTGAGCCAGTGTTGGATCTCGACAGGACTGCCGGCATGCAGCTGCGTGGCGCTGTCCAGAATATGTTGCACCGTGCAATAAATGTTGTGCTCGGACGTGGGGGACGCTAGCGGTGCCCACTGCGGCGCATGCACAGTGTGCGCATGCGCAGTGTGCGCATGCGTAGTGTGCACAATTTCTGCAAACGTGCTCGTGAACAGATGCTCGTGCGTGGTGCCTGCAAAGTGTAATGCCAGCGTCTTGTTTATTTCAATGAAGGGGAAGTGTTGCCCGGGATCTCGCCGGGCGGAAGCCGAAAAAAAGGGTACCGCCATTGAGTGTACGTCTTGCGTTGGTTCACAACAGCAAAGCGATAGTTATTGCGTTGGTGGAGCACAACAGGGTTGCACAGTCCCTCCCACGTGTTCTTCTTGCTCAAGATGCAGTCCTCCAACCGATACTCTTCTTCCAGATCCACGTAGTTGTAGTAGTCCTGCACCAGGTAGTCCTCTCGGAGTCCGTTGCCGTCAGCACGCGTTGCCACCACGACCCGCAGAATGCGGAACCGCTTGCACATGAGACACGGCTCGCGATTCACGGGGTAGCGCTGGGTCTCGTTGTAGAGAGCGAGCTGTGACGGCAGCAGAAACTCGCGGAGCACGAAGCCGTTGGTCTTGCAGATCTTTAAACCTTCGCAGCTCTCGTCGTTGACACATCGTCGCTGGTCTCCAACGGGCTCCGTCAGAAAGGACTCTTCGTACTTGCGCGTCACACCCTCGATGGAATCACGAAACCGACCGACTTGGTCAAAGGTGTCCATGTCAAAGTTGGGCAGTGGCGTGCGCTGCAGCAGCGCCTGGACGAATGGAAAATTCCAGGGCGAGACCTTTTCGTACGCCTTTTCTTGGTTGTTACGATTGAAGAAGTTGGTCTGTGCTTCCAGCATCTCCGGTTTCACGGCAAACTTGCCGCTCATGGACATGATGGTAGGTTCGGTGACCGGAGTGACGCGCGCGCGCTTGGCACTCCGCACAATATCAAATCCAGTCGCGGATGCCGCGGGTGCGGGTGCCACGGATGCCGCGGGTGCCGCGGGTGCCGCGGATGCCGCGGATGCAGTCTCCTGCATTTCAGTGTACAACTTGTCAAAGTCCATCGCTTTGCTTTTTGCACTCCTTTGCTGCGTTGTCGCCATACTGCTTAAAACTTCATTTCTGTCTGCTTGGGACATGCTGGACACGTCACGTCTTTCAGTGAGAGAAACAGCTGGTGTGGATGCAGGGTAGCTTGCACGTCTGCTCCGGCTGCACACAATGCACCCGCGACAATTTCGGAGCAGAACCATCGGTTTGACGACATGCGTGCCCTGCACACGGGTTGCACGTAGTAGCCGATCTTATTAAACTTGTCTCCGACATGTTGTTCGCAGAAGTCCAGTGCTTTTTTGGGGCACCATGTTTCTGGACACTGACGAAAATTCCACTCCTTCCTGGAAAAGGTCTTGGGTTCTAGAAATACAGTGCCGTCGTAATGAATGGAGCACGACTGTCCTACAATTGTATCGTTGTTGAATGCGTTGTCTGTGTCCACGTCGACAAACAGCAGTTCCGTGTGTATCATGGTGTGATCCAGTGGCTCGCTGCTGTGGGCAAAGTACGCTGCTGCTCGGTTGAGCCAGTGGATTTTCCGAATGGTATCTGTTGCTGGTAGGAAGCACACAAACATTTGTGTTTTTGAGGTATCTGCCGTTTGTTTAAACATTTGTACTATGTCCACTCACTTAAGTACTTCTTGGTGTGCTCCTGCAACTCTTGTGTGATGAATGCCCACCGCTGGCGAAATCCCTTTGTTGACACCTGCGTCACGTACGATGCACACAAGCGCTCCCTGTCCAATGGTGTCAATATCTCTGGAGGCTGCGACCAAGTGGCGCGAATCGCCCTCTGCAACCTTGGCTCCGCTGGTGTGCTCGCATTGAGGTGCTTGTAGTAGTTGCTGATGACGCGCGCGTGTTCTTGATCAATCGCCTGCTGGTACTGCGACACAATGAACTTAGCACTCCGCGTTGCGCGTTCGTACAGCTGGTCCTGCGTCTGCTTGAACTGCACTGCATGCTCGTTGAGTCCATTGGACGCCTGTACAACTCCAAACGGATTGTTCTGTCGAAACACGTGCTTGTGCAGCGCCGTAATTGGACTGTCCCGCACCCGCAGGAAACCATCTCTGCGTCCTCGCATTTTTGCTAGCTCGTACGCCTCAGACAGTAGAGCTGGCTCCAGTGGCTCCGAGCGCACGTCTCCAGTCTGAATGCTTCTGTACCCGGTGGGTCCGTACGTTTTGTGGAACGCGTCTGCCAGCACCTGCCACTCAGCCGGTACAACGGAATCTCTGGTGTGAATGGGATACACACAGTAGGCGTTATTGTCACGCACGTACAGCTGGTGGTTGCGAATCATGTCCGAGCGTACGTGCGTCACAACACCGTTCACCACAACGGCGGTCCCAGTACCATGTCGCAGGTCTCTGTGGAGATCACGCGACAAACCCTGACGAACACATTTGGCATGCTGGGCACGCTTCAGCACGCTCTCGTTGTGCGCAACCAGTCGCGTGAGCTCCTGCTGGCACACTGCCTCCTTCTTCCCGTCCTTGTGCTCCTGTGCCGCTGCCACTCTCTCTTCCAGGGGTGCCACAGGGTAGGTGCAGTGCGTGTGGTGCGCGTACTTTTTCTCCTCCACCAAAGAGCCGTCCCGCGAGAGTACTGGACAATACATCGTAAGAAATAATTGAAACATGTTTTTATACAAGTGATACTTCTGTTTATACGTCTGCACCGCCTTCTGCTTCACAGCGTCCATCCCTTCCCAGGATGCAGGCACTCCGCGTTCTTTGACACGCGCTCACTGACTTGAATCAACTCGTGCTGCAGCTCCTGGAACGTCTCGTACGGCACGTGCTGACGAAATCCCTCGATCATGTTGCACACCACGTTCCACACCTCCGGCTCAAACTTCCAGCGCCAGGCACGCATGCAGCGCGGTCCCCAGCTGATCGCAATGCAGGAACGCATCCCGCTGCATGCCATTTCAGCGTACGTCTGGCTCACGTAGTAGTACTTGAAGTGTGCGTACGGACGCTTGGTCTTGGCAGGCGCCTTGATTTCCACAATCCCCTCCTCTGCTACCACACCGTCCTTGTAGATGGCGTAGGTACCGTCTGGACTTGCACCCAAGTAGTTGAGCAGGTGCGGATAAAACGGAGACTCGGCAATGTAAATGTCACCGACCGTGGCAGGAGCGCTGGTGAGGAACTGGGAGAGCGCAATGTCCTCGTGTCGCTTCCCGTACTCCATGTACCCCTTTGCCTCCTCTGAGAACGGTTCTTTCGGACCCTTGTTCCACACCTGCTGCCAGTACTGCTCGTACTCAACTGCCGACCCAATGAAGTACAAGTTGGCGTACTTGCTGCCAGTCAGTCTGCCGCGACGCTGCTTGAACCAGGCGGGACTGCACTGGACGATGCCGTCCTGCATGGGCACAAATCTTGGGTGATGGCAGACAGCGTGGTTGTTTTTGTCAAACGTCACGTGTTCCATTTTGTAACCAAGCTGACGGCTATATAGGTCACGCCATACGCGTGCGTGTTACGAAGCTGGCGTACGACCCAATGCCACACACGTCCTTGTTGCGCTCAATTCTGGCAAACCCCTCCTCTCCCCAGTTGGTACCCCAGCTATTTTTCACAATCCAATACTCAGGCGTGTACCCGGTCAGCAGCACTGCGTGATTGGGTTCTTGGTTGCAGTCCCGTGATGTGAGCACTCCGCCGCGATACTGATGGAACCGCGTGCTGCTGGCGTCGACGGCAACCGGAATAGGTCCATGCTGCACCAGAGCGTCCGCAAGCTCTGCCTCCACGTTGTCTCCCTCCAAATCACTCAGAACAATGTACTCGTCCACGTACATCTGCTTGTCGCGCGTGCACGTGCTTGGTGTGCTTGATGTGCTTGATGACCGCGGCACTACCGTCTCGGTTCCCGTCTCGGTTCCCGTCTCGGTTCCCGTCTCAGTCCACGTGGGAGAGGGACTCACTGGGAAGGGTCCACCAAACGACCAAATTTCATCCATAATCCCACCACTGCACCCGTTGGTTGATGGAATGCAGTCAAAGAGCGACTGCGCAACAATGCTGCCGTGGCGTTGGGCTGCAAACGTCAGATGCTCGGCAGCAGTGATTGCGTAGCACGCGTTGCAGTCGGATTGTTTGTACACCATGCCAACATCTGCACTCAAGTCAAACGCTGGAGGGGTGTTGACGCGTTGGAGTAGTCTCCGATTGTGAGACGGTGGAATTACTAGCGGGGCTGTGAGGATCTTGTGCATCTTGTGCAATGCAGCCAGGGGTTTAAGTACCAGTACTAGATTTATAATGTATGATTCACTGTACTACGCCTATGCGGTGTTTGGGTTCTCTTTTGCCTACATTGGTGTTGCCGTCCAGTTCCAGTTGGTGGACGAGTACCACACGTCTCCTGCTCAGAACGCCTATGCGTGGGCAATCATTTCAGTCCCATGGGTCTTGAAGCCGGTCTACGGCTTAATCTCGGACAAGTTCCCACTCTTTGGTTATCGCCGGTCCTACATCTCCGCGTCCTCCTTTGTCTGTGGCGTCCTCTTTGCCTACACGCCGTCACTTGCCACCGGTAGAATCTCCCTGGTGACCGCACTCACCTGTTGCTCACTCTTCATGTGTGTGGCGGACGTTGGGTGCGACGCTGTCATGGTCGAACTAACCAAAAGCGAAACTGCCGGCACCCAGGGACACCTGCAGTCCGGATGCTGGATGGCGCGCACCCTGGGTTCACTGTTTGGGTCCGGTCTGTCCGGCATCACGTACAACATGTGGGGGTTTGGTCCTGTTGTGCGCCTTGCTGCTCTGCCCGTGCTCTTTCTGTCCGTGTACATTTGGAACCTGCAGGAGCGTCGCAAGACCGACAACGAGACGCAGACAGTACTTGTCACCGCGTTTCGCAGCTGCTTGCGCATGTGGAGAATGCTCCTCTTTCTTCTCATCAGTGCCGTTGTTCCCGAAATATCCAGTGTCCTGTGGTACAAGTTGCGCTCCCAGGGCGTGGATCCACTCGGCATGTCTGTCATCAGTCTTGCCGGTGCAGTGGCTGCGTGCTGCGCCGCGTTTGTGTACCAGTTCTGGCGCGGCTTCCGGTCTGCGCTGGTGGCGTCGCTGCTGCTGGGGGTCCTGAGCACCATGGTGGCAGTCGCCATTGCCCTTGGTGCACCGGCGTTTCAGTTTGCCATTCTGCGAAGCGTGCTGAACAGTGTTGCGTCCATTTTTTTCGTGCTGCCCGTTGTCATCTACACCGCCAAGCACTGTCCCGAGGGAGCAGAGGGCACCACGTACTCCATGGTCATGTCGTGGATGAACTTGGTTGGAATTCTCTCCGAGACAGTGGAGGGAGCCACGGTGCGTGCCGTTGGTATTACGGAGACGAATCTGCAGCCACTGGCAACGTTCTGCATGGTCTCGGTTGTTCTTGCCACACTCCCACTCTGCTCGCTGCGTCTGGTGCGAGAGAAAACATCAGAACCGCTTGAGCTTGCGCTGTGACGGCAGCGTGTAGTACGCGTACTCGCGATCAATAGCATTGTCGCGAAACATCCGACGACTGACATACAGACCCAGCACTGCCAGCAGACCACCACCAATCACCACTTTATGGATGTTGGCAGCGCAGCGGTTGTGACCACAGATGTTGAGATCCTGCGCCACGTCATGAATGGACGTAAACAGCGGGTACGAGCTCATGATTGTCTCCGACGCTTCACACAAGTTAAATGCTCCCAGTTTGCTGCGAATCATGGGGTTATGACAGTTTTCACTTTTTAAAAACACTCTCGCCTGCTCCCACTCTTTGGAGCGACTCACCCAGTACTTGTGAAAGTGACCGACCTGCGACACAATGGACGCCAAGACCAGGAGGGACATAATGCATACGGTGACTGCACCACAGAGTGGCATTGCAGTGCGTTGACCAGAGACTTATACCCCCTGTAGCACTCCTTGGTGGCATGACCTATGGCGCAAAAAAACTCCGGCAGACATCTGGAACAGTGGAACACAGTGGATCCTCATGGAACAGCCACGCGTCTGCATGGCGTGCAGGTGTACCTTCCACCGATGGACACCGCGCGTAGAGCCCACCTGTGTCTGTCAGTCCGATTTGTACTGCACTGACTGCTTCGCAACACGATGGACATATTATATGAACTGTCGCCAATGTGCACAACCCTATACCGATCAGCGCGGGTCCCCCATCCGCGAGCTTTACGAGTATCGCGACGTGATTCCAACTGTTGTTGTCGTGCTGATGCTCGTCCGATCCCTGCTGGCTCCACTGACGCTGCCGGCGTTGCTGCCACCGCTGTTTGCGTGGAGCACCTGTAAACTTATGCTGCGCGTGCTGTTTGGACAGCTATGACCATCGCTATGACCTGTCATAGCACAGGACGTACAACCGGTCTCTTTCTGTTTCCATGTGCCGCAGATCCACCGGCACCACGTGTGTTCCACCGCCTGGCAACACGCACATGACGTCGCTGCTTCTCCCACGATACAACATGAACATGGCGCCGTTTTCCGCACACGTGCGCAGTGTGCGCAGCTGCTTGTGTGCGATATGCTCACAAGCAAGCATGTGCGTAATTTCCGCGTAGGTTGCCTTCTCGTCAAGTACCAGAACACTACTCGGGCGCATTCAATATATATAATATGACATCCCCTTAAATAAATGACTTGTCGTATCTGTCTAGAATCAGAATCTGATCTGGTGTCCGCCTGCGGCTGCTTGGGATCCTGCGCGCTGGTGCATCTCACGTGTCTGCAGCACTGGGTGGATGTGAGCGGTGCGCACTGCTGTGAGATCTGCTGCCAACCCTACAAACATCCGTCGCTAGTTTTTGCCAACACTCGTCCCAAACTATCGTTGTGCCACTACGTCCTTGCAGTCAGTTCCTACGTTGCTGCCATTGTGCAAGGTCTCAGCATGATTGTTCTTGACCCCTCACATCTTGTCTTTCTCTATCTCGTTGTCTTTGCCTATCAGCTGCTGTTTTTGCTGCTGCACTGCGTTGCGCGACTCACACCAGTACCAGACGTGACTGCGTTTTTAGTCTCCCTGAGCTGGACTGTTGCGATCACTCTGTCGGTTGGCATCTCCATGTTTGTCTTGGGATCACCCTTTGATTTACACATTACTCTTTGTTTAACCATTAATCTGGTGTCTGTTGTCAGTGCACAATATACTATGGCAAAACAGGATGTATCCCACCCCGCATGAAAACCCACATGAAACCCACATGAACCTTATTATGAACCCACTCGTCATTGACATGACACCCAAGACAGCGCCAAAGACACCACCCAAGACACCACCAAAGACAGCGCCAGCCACTGGTTGTCAGTGCACAATGTACTATGGCGAAACAGGGTATATATCCAATCGCTCCCATCTAAACACATGAACCCACTTATTATTGACATTACCCCCAAGTCACCCAAGTCACCCAAGATGCCAGCAGTGCCAGCAGTGCCAGCAATGCCAGCAGTGCCAGCAGTGCCAGCAGTGGCAGAGATGTCATGTTCCTACAGTCTGGCACTTACCACTTACTTCATTGCTCTGGTACATGGGTTCAGCTGGCAGCTCTCCATGTTTAAACCCATGCAGTTTCACACCATTGCGTTCTCTGTCGACCTGGACCAGGTGCTTGCGTATAGCATGCTGCTCTCGTATCAAATGGTGCAAATGCTGCTTCAGTATGTGGCTAGAAAACACAACAAACTCTTCCACGTTTTGCTGGTTGCAGGAATGTGGACGGCAGGCACTACCATTTCTGTGGCAGGATCCATGGTTCTTGAAGATGCTACCATTGACATTCACACCCTCATTTTCACTGGTGTGAATAGTGGATGTACCTGTGCAGCGCTGGCATTATTTTGGCACGCTTGTGCAGCCTCTCGTCCATAGTGTATCAATAATTCTGCCACAGTTTGTTGTTGTCCCACTAGATCAATGTACACACCCACACGCGGAGAGAGAAAGCGCACGCGTCGCGTGCCACTGTCCGTCATCACGTTCCAAGTATTTACTGCTGACTTGCGCACCTGGATGCCAAACAGCTTGTCAATATCATCCAGATCTCGCTGGTACGTGTTCCACAACGTATCAATCACAAAATCTGAGCACTGTGTTAACAATGCAAATCTACTTTTAACTTCCTCGCATGTTTTAAACTCCTGTAAACTCATCGTAGGATAACACGCCAAGATGTCCAGATTACCCTCGTACTCTTTCCAAAACGCCGCAATTTCATCCACTGGCATCACGCGGGACATTCCTCCGTCCACGTACATGTCCTCCCCTATTTTTTGCGGTGGCAGCGCGCAGGGCACCGAGCAGCTGGCGGTCAACATCTTCACAATATGTTCGTCTGACATTGTGGGTACGACCTTGTGCGTTTCGTACTGACCCTTTGTCTGGTTGTACATCCCAATGCTCAAAGTCCGATCGTGCCGTTTTAATTTTTTGAAGTGAATGTTGCTCTGAATAAACGTTGGCAGGTCGTTTTGGTACAGCGAGTTGGAAAAAAAGAGAGAGTACATTGCGTTGAGGGTGCTACTGAGTTTTATGTGTGGACGCAGGGGGAATTTGTTGCACAATTTGGTTCGGATCACCTCCAGCGCCCCTGCATACTCGCTTGGATTTTGCATGTCCACCTGTTGAATCATTCCCGTGACCAGGGCACCCGCCGAAATACCCGCAAGATGGGTCCACTCCGCACAGTTCTCCCCCTGCGCAAACCATTGCAGTAACACACCTAATGTGAAAGCCGCATGTGCACCACCCGCACCAACCGCCAACATAGAGTACGAAGACGATGCCATTTACTATTTTAGATGTACACTATTTATACTCAGTCTCCCACACTGTTTGTCTCTTCGTCCATTTCGTCCATTTCGTCCATTGCCCTTGCGCTTGATTCACGACACACGTTTGGGCATAACTCAGAGTCTGGCTCCAGACTGAACTGTAATCGTTGCGACGACGCTGTGCGAAGCACGCTGTGCTTGTTGGTAGTCACGCCCGCCGCACAAAACATGCGGATCGCCTCTGATTGTTTGGACTGACAGCCAGTGCGCTGCGCTTCCTCCACCAGCGCAGCTGCCTTCTGCAGATGCCACTGGCGCTCCACGTCGTTGTTGGCGGCACCGGTGATGCGCGCACTGCCGTTTTGCGTGACCAACAGTCCGCGCGTGTCCATGTGCGTGACGCTGAACAAGACGGTCTCCGCGTTTTCCTCGCTTGGCTCGGTGCTCGCTGGAATGGGTACCACGTAGCGGACACAGCATCCCTCGCGCACACTGGGCACCGGATACTTCTTCCCCTGCACCAGCAGCGTGACTGACGAGGCAGCAATGTTGGGTGCCGACAGCGCGGATGCCATCAGTGATGCCATCGTATCCGCTTCGTTGCAGTCAATTTCAAAGCTCGACCCCTCGCTGACGTTTGCCAGCTCGCTCATGTCACATCCAGGCAAAATGCTCCCACACAACACGGGACAACCTACCATTTTGTGCAGCAGATCTGGCTGCAGCACACCGTCATTGAACTCCCCGTCACTCACTAGTAGAATTTGATCGCACTCGCGGAGTTCGCTCAGCGCACTGCTTGGATTCGTACCACCCATGAAGGGTTGGTCGCGCAGGTCCTGACACACCTTTGGTATGGTGACCGGGTGTCCAATTCGAGCGTTGCGCATCAACACGGTGGCGTGTGTCCCGTACGCAACCACCGTGATCATGTCATCCTCCGGCATGAGGTTCAGCGCCGTCACCGCCGCCTGCACCAAGACATCGCGCTTCGACTGATTGTTGCGTCGATCAGACATTGACGTCGAGTAGTCCAGCGCAAGTCCCATGTGCTTGCGCCCACTGCCCTCCACGCGGAGACTCACCATGAGGAGTTGCTCCCCATCAGATCCCGTGTGTGTTTCAGTACTGGCAATGAGTTTTGACAAACAGAATTCCGTGTTCAAAGATGCGACGTTCAGCATGGGTGTAGTTGGTGTAGTTGGTGTAGGTGTAGTCATGGATGGTTGACATTTGGTGACGCACCACGTGCTGTAGCCATACATTATCAAAAAAAAAAATAACTTTTTTATACGATTGTATTTATACGATTGTAACCTGTCATGTTGTGACTCTCTTGCGCTTGCGGAACAGCGTGCGCAGCGCGTCCGCCGGATACTCTGCGCTCGACTCCTCGTTGCTCACTGCTGGATCCATCTGCACGCTGCGCCCCAGCTGCAGCGAGCGACACTCGTAGCCGTACGTGTCCAAGTCCTGCTCTAGTTTTCTGTTCTCCGCGTCCTCCGTACCCTCAAAAATGTCCCAGTCCGAGTCGTCGTACGACGTGCCACCCGACACCATCAGATACTGCTCCCGCGTCGACATCTCGTACACGTCCAACAAGTGGGGATGCTCCACAATGCCGCGCTCGTTGCGGATCCGACGCCCAATGACAATTTTACGCCGTCGGGTAAACCGATGACGAATTTCATCCAGACACTCTTTGAACAGATCTGAAAATCGATTCTCACGAAACACGCGGAAATTCTCCACGTGAATGTACGTCATCTGACCATCCACAATTAACCGCTCCTGGCGAAACGGTCGCTGTCCCTGCACCGGCTCCGGGTACCCGTCTGCAAACGTCAGCTCCGTCGCAGATGCAGCATCCTCGTACTGAAAACACTCGATCTGCTCCTTGGACAGCTCACCCAGCACACTGTAGATTGCGGCGGCGCCAATCTTACCCTCGCTCTCTGGAATCGAGCCGTGAATCTGCTGCTTCAGACGCTTCAGCGAGTCCATCATGATGTACCCGTGGTCCACCGACGTCGAACCCATGTCCATCCCGCGGTACTTTTTGCTGTGGCTGTGCAGTCGCCAGATTGCCTTCAGGACCTTCTTTTTGTTCTCACCCTCAATGCTGTTGAACACGCATCCCAAACTGAAGAGCGCAATCTCCTCCGTGCACACCATCTGATCGTCCATGTCCAAGAGCTGCTCCAACTCAAACGACTTCCCACAATGCTTGCCACCCACTACGTTAAACAGACGCTCCTGTGCACCAATAATCGTGTTGATGCCACATAATATTTTCACTCGCTCTATGTCCCGCCCCTCCAGCGAAATACCGTACTTTTTCAACAGGATCGTAAAGTTGTCGATCAGAATGTCCGCCACCACCAGCGTCGGCGGCTGCAGAATTCCCATGCGAATGAACTGCTGGGTGAGCGCCACTATCATGTCCTCCCGTCGCGCGTACGTCAGCTGCTTCCCTCGCATCTGCTGCGCCCGCTCGCTCATGCTCACCAGTGCACGCTGGCAGTCGTGGATATTGCGTCCAGAGCGATGGATCTTCTCACTGTCCAACCAGTGGAAGCGCGTGATCATGGCAGGCGTGCTCTTTGACTTGGGATCGTTCGACGCACCAAAATAACAACCAATTGCCTGCGACACCGACGACACCTGCTTCCGCACACCCGTCGTCTCGTCAATGTGCAGGCGGCGGTGTGACGTCTTCTGGGACGTCAGGCGCTCCTTGAACGCCGCCTCCTGCTGTGGATCCGTGTGTTTGTTCGACGTGAACATGCCCTGTGGTGCCTCCTGGAACACGTTGCGCAGGTGGTTGTTGTTATCGTCGTGCGCGTTGCTCTTTGCCGTCTCGTACGTGAACTCTGGGCACGTGCCCGGAATCGAGTTCTCAATCATCAGCTCGTACAGGAACGACTTGGATGTCGCACCGTCTCCCGTCGAGCAGATGTTAAAGTGCAGGTCCATGGTGTGCCGCCAGCTGTCCAGCTTGGCAGTGTTGATCAGTAAAAATGCATGGTGTGCCGTGGAAATCATGAACAGCTTGTCGTACACCTTCATCAAACGGATTGCGCGATTGGCAAACACCGACAGGTCATTGTAGTGTCGCTTGAACGCAAACGTCGTGCCGTCGTAGTCACTGTTGAACCAGCGAATCACCGCCTTGAGCGGCTTCGAGATGTTTGCGTCCGTATCACCCCAGCACCGCTGCTTGAACTCCGACAACATGAACCGCCGGCGCTTCTCGTCACTCACCACGCCCTTCATCCGATCGCCGCGAATCTTAATAATGTCAATGTCTGACAACTTGCTCTGCGACACCAACATTGGATGGTACAACACCTGCTCACCCGTACTCTCCATTGACATGTACGACGTGGTGTTGACCTTTGCCGTGCTCGCCACCAGACTGCGAAACGTAAAAAATCCAAACGAGCACTTGTACGGCGCAGTGTCGTCACAAATGTCAATCATTCGGAATCCTGCCATTTTCGCTTCCATTGCTGCTCGCTCCTCCACCGGAAACGTGCAGCGGTTGTCCTCCAGTACCAACCCCGGTGGATCGACCCGCAGCTCGTGGTGCTTCAGCTCCATGTGACAGACAAAACCTCGCGTGTCCACGTGCGCCTCCGGTGGATTCACGCGATACATCAAGTAGTCCGGCAAGTATCGCGGCATCAACATGTCTGGGTGCAGCATGTCCGGTGCAATCCGCAGCACGTTGTTCTCGTCCGGAAACACAAAGTCACCGTTGCGCGCGTAGTCGTCGGGGTCGTTGTACGTCGCGTTCTCCAGGTGCATGTTTGCCAGACTGAACACACTGGACGGTGCCAGCTCGTGGTCCACTTCCGCCTCGTCAAACATAGTGTCCACTACCGACGTGCCGTGCGTGTTGCCCAAATACACGTTCACAATGCGACTCGCGTAGCCGTACACGCTCGTCACCATGCGATGGCGCTCAAACTCACCCAGCGTCACGTTCTTTTTCTTCGAGAGCTCCATGTTAAACTCAAACGTCTTGAACAACCGCTGCAGCTCCGACGGACACCGCGTCGTGAAGACATGGATGCGCGTGCCCACATAACGATCCTTCTCACAGTGCTTGCACGTCTCCAACATGCACACCGTGTCGTTGAACACCACCTTCTGCTCCTTTGACTTGGCACTAGCAATGCTGTAACACATGTCCAGAAAAAAAGTCAGGCACGTGCGCAGCGCCTGCGCCTCCGACGACGAGCGGAAGTCACCAAACTTCATGGGAGACTGGAACATATGCGCGTAGGGGATCGCAAACACAAAGTGACGCAGATTGTCCGTCCCACCCAGCACCTTGACGTCCTTCACACGAGAAAATGCGTCGTTCGAAAAAGTGCTCCCGGCATGCACGAAACTATCCAGTCCGTCGGATCCGTCGGACATTGACTTTCACTCACTCTCAGCTCAAGTTTATACATCGCCATATCTTGGATGAAATATCACTCGGAAGTTATGATTCCAGCGGAGCACCAAACAACAAACCCAGTACACACCCCACGCACTCATCGGTCGACTGCACAGCACCCAACCCTGGTACGCCACATCCAGCAGACCCACCAGCACTCTCCACCACGCTGCGCTACACACCCCAGCAAGGCACTCAAACACCAGCGACACCACCAAGACACGCGCTGTCCACATCGACGTCGTCACCATGCCACTGCCAATCAAACCACAGTGCACCGTCCACAGCAGACTGTACATAGCGGCGATTGGTGGCATCGTGACCATCATGAGTGCAGACAACTCCAGACCAAACCACACCGCCGCAAACATGGCTGCCGTCCGTTGGTGCTGCGGCTGCTCCCACAACTCCACTGACTCCGACATCATGTACAGCCACACCAGAAACGTTGGCAGCAGCACCACCGTGATCGTCGCCTTTGCAGCGTGGCGCAGTCGCCGCATCTTCCCACCAAACGACAGACAGCGGTACTCGTGGTCCCGGAACAGACGCAGGTGCATGTACGGGTACCACGCAAACATGACACACGCTGCCACGCCGTTGCTCCAAATAGACAAGGAGGCAGGGGACCACACAAACAGCAAGGGGAGAAACCACACAAACACAAGTACAAATAACGGAAACACAGTTAACTTTAACATGCCGCGTGCCGACAGGCGTTGTCGTGTACAACGCCATAATCACAACGTGTCGTACGGCACACCAGCTATGCGTCGACGCAGAAACTCTCTGCCCCAGTACACCGCAATCATCAGCGTCATGACCAAATCATCGTTCATACCCGACTTTGCCTTCCCACTGTACACCACCTTGTTCGCTTTGAACGGCTGCTTCGACGGCAGAATAATCTTCCGGAACTGCACCATCTGCTTCTGGAACTCCTTTCGCGTGACGCGCAGTCGAGTGTTCGCGTCCATCATGGGATTCGCACACACCGTCCCCTTCACAAACGCAATCGTACCACTATTAATGTACTCCAGCAGCGTCAGTGCATACAGCTCCTTCCGCGCGTGCGTCGTACAGACTCCCGCCTTTTTCTTCTCGTGCACCGTGTACAGGCGGCGCTCGTGCTGGAGCATGTGCCGCGCGTGCTCCGCCTCCTGACCAAGATTATTTTCAGGTAAAAAAATAATAAACGCGTTCTTCAACTTTGGATTGCCGCGGAGTGAACGCACGTGCTGCTTCAACATCTGCTCAATCTGATCGTGCTGGTCCGTTGCCGCAGTGTCCATTCCCACCACCACCAACGACTCACCCACAAACACCACGCTCACCAGCGCCATCTTGCTGCTGCCACCTCCGTTCGGATCAAAACCCATGAAGATGTAGTTTGGCTGTATCTCCAGCTGCACCGACTTCGTCATGAACGCCAACACCTTTTGAGACGGGAACAGCGACGTCGCGTCGTCCGTAATTGCACCCATGGACTCGCGCGCCATCAAATCACTCTGCTCACCGTACAACGCACGCACCATGTCCAACTTGGCAGCAGACTTCCACGGCGGGATCAAATCCTGGTTGTGCGTGCACTCCGACGCCTTCCCACTCTGTATACACGCCTCGCACACCAGCGACACCTTGATCGTCCGGAAAAACATCTCACCCGTATGGTCCTTGAGCTCAAACATCTCACTGTAAAAATTCAGGCGGTCCTGCGGCGTGCTGATCGCAATCAACGCCGTCGTCGCCATCTCCAACAGTGGCACCACAATCTCAAAAAACACCGACAAGTCCAAAAACGCCGCCTCCTCCAAATACAACACGTCCCCACCCACACCACGCAGCGTCTTCGCACAACTCGGATACGAAAACACCTTCCGGTGGTCAAACGGACTGTCACCCTGCAGAATAAACTCCTCCTGGTTACACTTAATAATCCGGTCCGCCCACGGCGTTGCCTTCACCAAATCACGAATCAACTCCAACAGCTTCTGACTCGCACGGCGACCCGTCGAAAAAATAGACTGCACCGAGTGCGGCACACACATCGCGTACGCTGCCACAAACATGGACACCGCCGTCGTCTTCCCAAAACGACGCGGCGTCATGCACAGCACCGACTGTCGCAAATCCTCCCAATTATTAATGCGCATGATGCGCTCCATGTCCACGTCCGGGTCGTCCTTGTACAAATGCAGGCACACACTCTGCAGGAACGACTCGTGGAACTGCTTCTGCATCTTCGAACGCTCCAAACCAAATCCATTCAGCTGCTTGCGAATATTTTGAATGCGCTCGTCCCCCTTGTACGTGCGCTGCACCGGTTTTGGCTTGCCGTACGCACGCGGCATCGCCATGTCCAACTCCTCCAGCTTGCGACTTTGAAAATACTCAAACGCACCCGTCAAATAACGACGATAACTTATTGTCTGCATCGTCTGCATTTTTAGACAATAGAAGAATATATATACGGTTCTACACTCTCAGATACCCGCACACTTCTGCGCATGCGCGTCAACATCCGTAGCAACACCAGATTGTACGACCAACTGTTCTTAGTCCGTCGGTTGCACTCCGCAAACAACTCGTGGCAGTAGGCAGTGCCATATTGGCGCTGCAGCACAAAGAACGCCACCCGCAACAAACGCGCGCGCATGCTCAACAACAGGCACGCGTGGTCCGACCGCCTTGTCCGCAGCAGCGTCTGCATACATCGGCACGCAGCGTAGCCACCAACACCGTACGACGGTCCCACATGTGACCAAATTACTCGCCATGTCCACGCGCGCGCAGTCATGCCTCTCTGCGTCAATCGGACACTCCACCAGTCTGTGGGAGACAAGTACTCCCCAAGCAAGTTCCATTCCATTTTCTGAAAAAATCGAGGGCAGCGCTGTCGGTCAACAGCTGATCCGTTTCGATCACCAGCTGGCTGGTCGGGTACTCCCGCGTCGGTGTCACCCGCGTCATCTTTTTCACCGACGCGTGCAGGCGATTGATCTCCGCGTACAAGTCCTGCCGGGACGCCTGCGCACCCTTTTTGCCAATGTTGTACTCGGCACGCAGACTTTGCAGGGTCCGATCCGACGCCAAATGACGCACGCGTTTCCAGCTCGCATAGCGCATATTTTCTTCGCTTAGCCCCTCGCGCAAACACGCCTCCGACCACGCCGTCAGCGACGGGTACACGTGGTTGACCAAGGTGCGCATCGTCTCCCCGTCCGGTGTCGTGATAACTGTGTTCACTATGTGACCTCCCATTCCCACCGTACCACAAATATGGAATTTTTTGAACATAAAATCGATCGCATCGCCAGCTTTGATCAATTTCGCTTGTAACAAACCTTCCATTCATCAGCTACCACTAACCATCGCACCAGACGTCTCGCCATAGATATGAATCACATCCGCACTGTCTCCTGTCACCACCACCGTTGTCCCACCCGCACGAGACCCGTACGCCACCCACTCACCGTTCGTCTCCAACAGCAACATCTCCGCAGGGGCGCGCTCCAACAACTGCACCCCGTCCACCACCATCGTAAACTCGGTATGTTTACGCGTTGTCACCCACACCGTCTTGTACTCCTCATACCGATCCTCCACCTCCACGTCGTTCGTCCAGTACGCCGTCAACGTACAGCCAGCACGCGCGTCGCGCACAGTCACTGTCGGACGTGCCGCCACCGCAAACATCCCGTCCGAAAATCCAGCAATTCTCACAAACGGCTTGTCGTCCACGTCGTACATGTAACGCAAGCACTCCGGCGACGTCTTCAGGCGGAACGTACCAGTACGATACTGGCTACTGCACTGAAACTCACCCACCAACACCTCACAGTCAATTCGGTGAATCTGACGCAAATGGGGGACACGGACGCCCAATTGCCGCGCACGAGGGACACGCTTGTACAAACACAACAGCGACACCACACCAATAAATATTAACACACCATACACCGTACTCTGAGGAATCCGCCGACTTTGCGACTTGCACAATGTCAGCGACCTACTCAGCGACGCACTCGACGCACTCGACGCACTCGACGTACTCGACGCACTCGACGTTCTCGACGTACTCGACGCATTCAGTGGAGCGGACCCAGACTTAGACACAGTCGGAGCTTGCGCTGACAGACCCAACCGCACTTTAGACAGTATGCGTGGTGTGCGCGATACACTACGGGTCGGGTGAAAAATTCCAGACAAATTTAATTTTCTGATATTTTTGCTCATTGAAACATTATTTATACATATTTCTACACTGATTATACCCCTATAATTATTGTCTGTCTGACTCACAAACATGTACACGCTGCCTTGTCCATCATCACTGCTCATCACCCAATGGTTCAACCATTCAATCAAGCAGGGGACCTTTAAAGGTTACACTGTCAAATGGGTCGGCACACCCATGATAGACTCAGTGGACTCTCCCTGCAAAGAACATGTATTCATTCTTCAGCGCCGACACTCCTTTGTCTACACCACCCTTTTCAACAACAAGTTTACAAAACTGCCGTCACACCTACATCTAGCTCTATTCACTTCTGCCATCCCATATGCAACGCACAACCGGACGCACGTCGACGTTGCAGGGACGCAAGTCAATCTGCCCATTGTACCAGACGAACTCTATCGAACCACCAAAAAGAAAAAAATTATATTCCCCACCTGGCACAATGCCAGTGCCAGACAGCCAGTGTCAGGACCTCTGGAATCTCTGGGACCTCTGGGACCGATACTTACACATGCACTCGAAAACGCAGTACACCCAGTGCCAAATCCATTCGCAGGGCGTACAACACAGGAATTGCGCCAAGAACTACAACACAACAGTGCACTGCAACACAGCATGGACGCTGTCACCGCCTTTGTCTACCACTACTGCAGAGACACTCTTGGGTTCACCAACGCCGCCTCGTCAATCAAAATGTCCGTGTAAGAATAAATAGCATTGCACTTGAAACACCGCTTGTGTCGAAATAACTTACTACACTGTTGATGCATGTACCAAGTAGAACACTCACACGTACAACATGTGATGGGTTGGCTCACCAACGCACTATTGCAGTAAAAACAATTCGGAGCAGGGGCAGGGGCAGGGACGACAGGGGCTGGGGCAACAGGGGCAGGGGTGGGAAGATTCTGACAAAATGTTGGTGGTCCACCATGCTTGCCCCACCACTCCGCACCCCTTTGCGACTCAAACGCATACCAACACTGTGGATCTTGCCACCATTCACACACCTGTCGGATACGAGGATCACTACTCAGTGTCAACAGTTGGTCCGCGTGCTGCTTGTACTTTTTACTCGAACATCCAGGTACAAACCCAAGCATCTCTTGCTCCACATGGAAGGTCCCACACACTCGCCATACACTATAACTCCACACAGCAGCAACAGGAACAGCCACGGCAACATGGAACCTGTCGTCAGCGCCCTTCTCTTTGTCCTGGGCACAATCGGTAACCAACTGCTACTACCCTCTCCCATTTTACAACACAGCGTCCAGTCCATTTGGTTGGCATTCCGCTCCTTCTTCGTAGCAGACGCTGACATCGTCAACCGCGTCACCTTTGGTCGACACGTCCAAGTGCCAGTCTACACACGAGATGTCTTTCTGCTCCCAATCATCAGCCTCCTTCAAACACTGCCCTCACAAAATATTTTAGACGTTGCATGGATCCCACTCACCATTCATCTCTGCATGGGGTATCCACTCGCAGTCTGGTACATCAGTGTCAACTGTCCGTTTCTCGTCGTCTATCTCGCACAGCGTCCATCCTCGTTTCTTCTCCTCAAATCCACACTCTTGTGGGGCGCCTACAAGGGAGACAACAAATGGACCGCCCTCATCGCCGCCGCCTTTGCACATCTCTGCGCTGCACTCTGCTACCTACTCATGTTCAACACCATGCCACACTACGCTGTTGATTTTCGGCTCCTGGGTGCCATCCTCGCACAAATCTGCGCCGCCGAAGCAAAGTACCAACTCATGTTTCAACCACATCTCATCACCGAACACATCTCCGCCGCTGCCTGTCTTGGACTTTTTGCCATGTCCTCTCTCAGCATCTGGTCCATAGTACCCGTTCTCACCTTTCCAGTCGTTGTCGGGTGGGGCAGGCGCTGGAAATACACAGACAAAGTCGTCTACAACAGCGACATCTGCATCTTTCTTGGGTGCATCGCCATTGCCTACGGCGTGTCACATCTTCTGCTCAGAAGCTTCCACGACACTGCGGACAGCTACGGCTATTTTCTAGCCATGGGGTAATGCAATCGCGGTGATAACAGTGATTCACATTTGCCTGGCAAGGCAAAGGGATTATCCACTCACCCACCTCCATCCGCTCCAAACACACCGCACACTCACCCACATCACCCTCCACCTGCAGCGCCACCAGACCACAAGTTCCACGTTCCGGCACGGTCACATGTGGAGCCATACCAGACGGCACAGTACGTGCCAGCGGTGACAACGGTGGCAACATCAACAAGTCCCACAACACCACCATGCGGTCCAATCGGTCCAAGTCCATCCGTGGCGGCGACGGCGGCGACGGCGGCAACTCTGTCAGTTCCTGCATCAAACGCCGGAAATCGCGCCGTCTGAACACAGCCTCCAGCTGAACACGTTGCAGTTGTCTTTGCTGCATCACGTATATTCCTAGCATGAGTGACTATATATAGAAGCTGCGACATACATAAAATGTCTAGACGTTCTATACCCTTTCAATTTTCCCGGATCCAGACTCGCCACCACAGAACCGGGACGCAGCTTTTAGGAGGGTAGGTCCACGTGTATTTGATGACTTAACAAATATATTTTTTCCGCCTGTCCATCATGTGTTGGGCGACGGACAGACAGGGTTTACGACCCCAGCCACCACGGTCTCCACATTTCCCGTGTCACCCAGTTCATCTAGTTCATCTAGTTCAACTAGTAGTTTATCGCCCTTTAGATATCCGGATTCAGTTACAGATTGGGAAGATTATCCCGCATTACAAAACAGCTTTAACACTGATGAAACCCGCGTTAGAACTGCGCTGGGTGACACATTTCCAGAATCGCCAATTGCAATACTATACGAATTTAATGACACTCACGTTACCATTCGCCGCAAGCGCACGTCCCGCCCCAGCCCCATGTCGCCTTCGCCTTCAGGCTCGATTGTGCTGGATTCCCCTTCGATTGACTCTGATCAGTTGGAGGATACAGTGTTATGTGTACGCCACAATGAGTCAGTGTATGCAATATCCCCAAATAGAGAAGCAGCTTACGCGCTAGATCAATCACCACTTGGAAAAAGTTTGGAAAATGATCACATATTGGAAATGATTGTGGAAGAAGCGAACCAGGAGGAACCACTGGGTTTCAGAGCTCTCGAAAACGCTGACAGACCCACAGGAAACAACATCGAAAAAGCTCTTCGTCTTGTAACTCACTACGCCATACTTGGAGACAGACTTCAACACGAAATCAAACACAGAGAGGGCGACGGCGGCGGAGGCGAAGGCAAAGTCGAAGGCAGAGGCAAAGGCGAAGAACACAAAGACAGCAACTTGTTCCTGCGATTTTGAATCGTCTATGGCGACCACGGGTGCTGCAGGGACGGCAACCGCATCATGTTCAAGTGCGTCAAGTGCTCCGCTGTCACGCAACCAGATACACCCGTTCTCAAATGTCCCTGTGGGTCCTACGCATTCTACTACATTGTCACCGTCTCACATCTCATTAAAGCAGTCTGAGCAGTATTTAACACATCTCTTTCCCCTGACAACCATGTCCTACATCACATCCGACATCACCCTCACCGACCTCCAGAAACAAGTCGTGCAGCTCGCCGGCACTGTACGCAGGCTCACGCAGCGCGTCGAGACACTAGAGAAACAACAAACATCACAAACATCACAAACAAAGACGCAACCGCAGATGAATACAGTGGACGAAGACGACACCTGTGTCCTACAGTGAACCCTCTATATAAACATACAGTTATCTATATTAAACATGCTTTTTGAAAAATTTATCCCCTACAACACAGACCAAAGCATTGCCACCTCCGAAGCATTTGCTGCCGCAGAAGTCACACCCACCAGCACCACCGTTTCTACCTATCTTCTGGCACTTCGACAACTCATGGCTGTCATGCGCACACACCACACCACGCCACTCACCGGCATTCCCGTCTTCACCTGGCACGGAGTCACCTCCACCTGCTGGTACTTTGAAGAGTTTCGGTGCGTGCACACTCTCCATCGATGTCTGCTCCAAGATGCCAAGGTCCTCTTTCACGAACACAGGTACAAAGACGCAAAAGTTGCGCTCGACAAAGCTCTGCTCCTCTGCAAAAATATGCTCTCCATGCAATGGTACCAAACACCCTACGTGCGCTGCATGCCATTTTTTCAAACCAACTATCTCTGCAGCGTACTCCTTGCCACCAAGGGTCTCGCACTCTACAACATGCACTGTTTCAAAAGCACACCACCCGCTGTCAAAAAGGCATACCAGTGCACCGAGCTCTCACATCGACTTTGGAAACCCACACAGAACCTACCCTTTGAACACAAACTTCTCGCACAACACCATCATGCAGTCGCCTCACACTCAGATGATCCACAGGTGAGACTCTCACACAGCACACGTGCCACACAGCTCGTGCAACAACATCACATCACCACACTCAACCACGTCCAAGAGCTTTTCACCGACATCACGCACATTAACAACAGCGTTCACTATCTCAACGCAGAACCCGTCAAGTGTGACTACTTGGACATTGCAGTGGCACTCAAGCTCTGTGCTTGATTCACAAAATCAGACACGATTGACGGGTCTGGACAAGTGCGGAAAATATACGCACCCAGCTCCAACGCCTCACACATATCCGTCTGCGTACTCGCGTCACTCGTCGTGCACACAGACTCCGACTCAGACTCCGATCCAGAATCCTCAAACTCTGTCTTTAAAATTGTCTCAATATGTCCAAAATACGCAGGGTTAATTAAAAATGTCATTGTTTTGTTTACACTCTTTATTTATACTTGTACTAGCGGTAGTTTGATATTGTCATCGGTGGCTGGGACTGCTGAGACTGCCGAGACTGCCGGGAACGCCGGGACTGCCGAGGACCCTTTCGAATCATCGTGATGCTGAACGTACACGGGTTCACAGTATGTGTGGCTGCACCCATTGGCTCATATCCCTCCTGCTGGCACGCCTCGACCCTGCTCTCCAATAAATGCGCAATCTGTTCCATTGGCTGTTCTTTCTGGTAGCGGCGAAACCACTCCGAACAATCTGCCGCAGTCGGAACCACTATCTGTCGCAACTGCAACGGAGACGGAGACGGAGACCGAGACCGAGAACGAGAACGAGAACGAGACCGAGAACAAGACTCAAATGCAAAAGACATAGTTTAGATTATATATATATTTTACTGTCTTCCGCCATATTGTATTTACTCACTCCTGTGCTCACTCCTGTGCTCACTCCTGTGCTCACTCCTGTGCTCACTCCTGTGCTCACTCCATGCGCATTTTCTTGGCAGCCGGCTCCTCGTCACCATCACTAAAATATGGAATGACTGCACTCTGTCTCTGGCGCAGTTGCTTTTTTGGGCGCCACATTAACAAGACGTCGCGGTCAAACGACAGTGTCGTACCATACATCAGCGGTGCCGTAAAGTACTGAGGGCGAGCACGCACCTGTGCCAACGTTGTTTTTGGAAGATAATCATCCACCTCCACCGCATGATACTCACCCACCGCGTTCACCTGGTGGAAAACAGGTGGGTAGCGACCCTTCACACCGTTCTGGTACGTCGTCACCTTGCGCTTCACCACCACCAGTGTACGCGTGACCGTCTCGTCGCCCTCCTGGATGTCTTTCTCCACCAGACCACCACAGTGCGAACCAGCCACATAAATCTCCTCGGCACGCGTCTTCACTGCAGCAGTACCGGCGTCACCACACTCTTTCTTCGCCTGGCGGTACGCCTTTCCCACGTGAGGGCAACTTCCAGCACCCTTTTCTGGCAAATTGTGGAACGCGAAGCGCACCATGTCCTCGTGGTACTTTTGCAGCATGGCAATCGCAGTCTCCTGCTCCGACGCCAAGTTAGGCAGCGCCTTTGCAATGCGAGGGCGTGGAATACCCGCAAACATTGACATCGACTGCTTGCCGTCGTCCAGCTCCTTTTGGAACGTCTCCGCGTCGCCGTTCACAGACAACTCAGACCACTGCGTCTGCAGCGCAGGGAGCTGCAGGTACGGTGCAATCTCACTCTCGGGCAGAGTCAGCGAGATCTTGTAGCGCGTCTCCTGCTTACCGTTGCCTTTGTCCATCTTGTACGACGACATCGAAGGAACCACCGGCGTCTCCAAAATTGGGTTGTACGTTTTTGGGTACGTCACTGCCGTCGTGTCAAGCGCTTCGGCGCTGGTGGTGCTGGTGCTAGTGCTGGATTGTTTCATTGATTGTTGCATAATTGTTTGTGCTGGCTATCTACAAGCACGGTTCTCGCCATAAATACCACAGTCTGGACACATCAACAGCACCGCAGCGCACCGCAGCCACACCCACAGCCACAGCCACACCCACAGCGCACCGCACCGCAGCCGCACCGCAGCCGTACCGCAGCCGCACCGCAGCCGTACCGCAGCCGCACCGCAGCGGCAGCTTTACACCGCCTCTGCCACCACCTCCGCCGCGTCCGCGTCCGCCGCTGCCTCCGCCTCCGCGTCCGCCTCCGCGTCCGCCTTTGCGTCAGCCTCCGCCTCCTCGTCCGCAAGTATGTACCATGTTGGCTCTAATGGTGGTATGCTCTGCACGACACTTACAAAAATGCACACCACGCAGCAAACGTTAACTATTCGAAACAATACAGTTGTCCCGTCTGTTGTTGTCGGCACAATGCTCTCCAACAAACTTAACATCAAAAACAATGCCGCAAACAAACACGATAGCATTTATAACCACCCTCACCGTTCTAAATACCACACTCTTGTACGAATCACTCACACAGGTGCTTTGTGGGTTGATCGTTTTTTTTACCCTGTTTTTTTTACCCTTGAATTCACAATGAGTCTGAGACCCCCCCTCAACAATTTTTGGACCGAATTAATACCTAGTTTTGCTAACAAAATCCTGCGAGGTTAATTTGGGTCATTCTTGGAAAACACCCCGAAAATTAACTCCAAGAGGTTTTTGCAACCCCTATTTTCACCCTTGTGCTGCTAGTAACCCCATACTGGAGTGAGCAGACCTTTTTTTTTTTCAAGAAAAAAAAAACACGAAAAAGCAAAAAAAACACCCCCTTGTGAGGG
>Ga0206125_10001509_pt1 | contig 27180 bp, 23 predicted proteins | sample Helgoland_Spring_4_FD_148598 | JGI IMG/M metagenome (GOLD analysis project Ga0206125, IMG submission 148598) | Pelagic subsurface seawater microbial communities from Kabeltonne, Helgoland, North Sea - Helgoland_Spring_Bloom_20160331_1 | ecosystem: Environmental > Aquatic > Marine > Epipelagic ... | reverse complement strand
TCCCGGACATGAGGCAGCCCGCAGGGTGAGTGCGGGCTGCTGGTTGGGTGGAGGGGCCTCCGCAAGCGGAGACGCCACGATTAGGAGACGGTGATGCGCTTGGCGGAGATGGCGCTGGTGAGCTTGATGTCTTCGGTCCAGTCGACGGCGAGGACGTCGGAGCGGCTGGATTCTTCGCGGTAAGTGCGGACAACGTCGACTCCGCCGCGGCGGGTGCGGAAGGTCTTCATGAAGCACGGATCGTATAACGAAGGTGCGTTGTTGCCGTGGAAGAGATACATTTCGGAACCGACGATGTTCTTAGCGCTCTTGGCTTTGCCCCATTTGTTTTCGTCGTAAGACAGCACCCCGACACGAATATCGAGGTCGGGGTTGAGCAGTAGGCTGCTGAACTGATTGCGGGTGACGCCAACTGAGGCGGCACCAGGGAAGCGCGCGATGACTTGCGGGTTATGTCGGATGGCTGCCCATGCAGGCAGTCCGATGACGATGCGGTTGGGCATCATGCCGGTATCTGTGGCAAGTGCTTCGATTTGTGCGTCGATTTCAGCAATCGGGTCGTTGGTGTTGGCTGCGCCAGTCCATGCTCCGATACCGCCAGTGGCAGCGATTGAGCCAGCTACTGCGTTGAACACTTTGCGTTCATGCGAAGCGACGGCGGACGAGATAAGCGTGCGCGTTTTAGCTTGTTCCAGGTGGAGTGGATCGCCCCGCCCTGCTTCGTCGCGTTCGTGATCGTCAATGGGGATTTCGAGCGCCTGCGGTAAGCAGTTGTAAGTGGGATCTGCGGCGGCGAACTCAAGCCGACGTGCCGGGCCACCGACCGCACGGGAGGTGTCGAGGATCTGAAAGGCGTTTTTATCGCTAAAGTCTTTATATTGGCCTGTTGCAGCAGGGACAATGACTTCGGGCGCGATGAAATCGGCCAAGGTGGAACGCAGGTCTTGTGACAGGCCGCGGGCGTAGTTGGTCAGGGTGACGTGGTATTTGCTAGATGACATAATGTGAAGGTGTGAAGGTGGGACTGTGTGAAGGTTGGGTGATTGATCTGCTACGGCATCGTGTAGGCAACTAGGCTTTTGGGAACTGCTTCAATCATTTCCCCTGCCACGCCATCCTCTAATGCCACGCCAGCGTAAAAGGTCGCGCCGGAAAATCCCTGATAGCCTGACGAACCGAAGCCAACATCGGCTCCGGAATTTACGCAGTAAAGCCAGTCGCCAGCAGCAGCTGGTTCAACCAGCTTGGCGAGGAATGTGCCAGCATAGCCTCCGTCAAACGCAGCAACGCTGGCGGTTTCGGCATCTGCACTGAGGATAACACCAAAGGCTTGATCCTCTGAGTACCAAGCATGGGCGTGCGGAACGTAATTGACTCCTGCGAGTTTTATAACTGTGCCGACTTGCGCAGATAGGTCAGTCGTAGTTGGCAGATGAATGATGGCGTTAGTTCTTGTTTGTGACATAATTTTTTAAGTATGAAGGTGGGAAGGAACGCCGCATTGCGGCGAGTTGAAGGTTAAAAGGTGTGAAAGTTGAAAGGTGGCGAAAACGGGGTCGATGCAGAGCACCTTGAAGGGCATACAATCGGCGATTCAAGGGGTTAACGAAACAAGTCCGGTGAAGTATTTCTACGAAATAGTTGTCGGCATTTTATGCCTCGGAACGGTGGCCCTCATCACCGAAACAAGTCCGGTGATTCGGTTTGGGCTTTGGCGAAGACAGTTTGGAAGTCGGCTTGCGGGTTGGCGGCGTGGACTTCGGCGAGTTTCTTGGTTTGCAGGCTCATTTTATCGAGCAGGCCGCTTTGCGCATCTTCGCCGGCAGTGACTGTTGCGAGGACTGGATGACTCGGCAGCGCTTCAAGTGCTTTGACCGCTTTTGCTTCGTCGCGGATGAGCGACTCAAGCCAGAAGCTTTTAGCGTCTGTATCCGCTGGAGCAATACGGCCTGCGTTGACGGCTGCTTCGATTTGCGAGGTGGCGCGGGCTTGGATGGCATCTTCGATGCGGTTTCTCAGTTCCCGGTTTTCAGTTTCTAGTTCAGAGAACTTGGCTTCGATCGCTTGGACGATGGATTCTTCGGAGGCGTCGACGGAGTCGATGAGCTTGAGGGCGTGGAGTTTGGCTTGGATGGTCATAGATGGATGAGACTTGAGATGGGAGACTTGAGGGAGGAGGCCTGAGGGCGGCAACGACGGAGCGTTGCCCTCCAGGGTTTGGTTCTTAGCGAACAAAGGGGCGATGGATTTGAAGGCTGCTCGATTGACTAGGCCGCCCATATTGGTTTCGGAACTGATGACTTTGCCTTCTTTGTCCGGGATAAAGGTTGGCGAAAAACGGCGGAAAGTTTTTTCCTGCACTGCTTTTTCACCCGCCCCGCTCCAGTCGACTTTGGCGCGTACGCCGCCAGTCTTGAGATCGTCGCCAGCCCAATAAAACTCAGTGGGCCAAGCGGCGGCTTCGCGGTCTTCGTGGTTGAAGTCAAAGAAGGGACGATCATCGTTGCCTTCGGTGGCTTTGGTTAGCTGGTTTTGTAGGAACGCGTCGAGCGTTTCAGCGGTTGCAGCGTCTACCGAAATGTCGAGTTCGACGGGTTTGCCGGCGCGGGAGGCGTTGATGCGATGGGTGCCTGGGGGCATATACTGAATGTCAGTAGGACATTTAGCTTTAGCGGATGACTTAGTGCTAATGGCTAAGTCAGTCGTAAAAGCGGCTTTGATAGCGGTGGGCATATAGCGAGATTTGGTTGTGTGATTTTGGATGGCGAGCGAATGGGTTCACTCGATATAACTGTGTTACACTATTGAGCGGCTTTGGCTTTCTTAGTGGCTTTTTTAGCGGCTTTTTTAGCGGCTTTTTTAGCAGGAGTTTTCGCTTGCACGCGTATTTCACAGTCGCAGTTGTGGTGTAGCGGTGGCGGGGTTGTCCAGTTTGTCGGATAGGTGGTATTGTTGAGTGGGTTGCACTCAGGGCAGTCGCCGCCAGACCAGACGAGGTCGTGGGTCTTGAGGTCGGTGGTGGCGAGTTGAGCCGCGAATGCAACTTGCCCAGCAGCTTTCCGTCTCAAATAGGAGAATGTAGATTCGGAGCGCGCATGGACGCAGTCCTGGTGTTCGTGCTCCTTGGCTTCGGATGGTTGCATGGATTCTTTTTCATGTTCATCGGTCACGAACAGGTCTTCTTTGGGTCCGGGCGCAGGGACTTTGTGGCGATCGTACAGCCACTGTTTACTGACTGGCAGCGCCATGTCTTGAAACAGCAGTTTGTCGCGTTCGACCATTTTTTGGTCTTTCTCTGGCCGCGCGAGTTCGACTTCGAGGAACGGCAGTTCGTCGGCGTTGCCCCAATTCAACTCGATCATGCTGGGGATGAGTTGATTGTTGATGACGTCGATCACGTAGGACGCGTAGTTCTCGTAGAGATCGAGTTCGACTTCGCGGTGTACGCTGCCAAGTGCATATGAACCGCCGCCGTTTGTTTCAGTGGTTAGTGTCTGGCCGAGGAAGAGTAGATCGCAGGAGGTGTCGGCGATGGCCATCAGGCGTTCGGTTGGTTCGGATTTACCGGCGACACCTGGTGTGACGCCGTTGAGGATTTGTAGATCCGTACCTTGTGGGAAGGCGCCCCATGCAGCGGTGCCCATGTTGCGGAGCATATCAGAGACTTGATCAATTTGCGTCTGTGAGGCAGCCGGGTCGTAGGTTGCCCAGCGAATGGGTAGGCCAAATAGTTCTGCTTTATGAACCATCCACTCCCAGCCGAGCATCCGGCCTAGCCACAAGTGAGCTAGCGCACGTAGTTGCGCAGTCTCAGCGATGTGGCCCGATTTGGCGCGGTAGACGCCAACGAGAAATTTATGCGGATATTGTTTGAACTGTTTTGGATTAGATTTATCCCGATCAGGGAATAAGCGCAAAGCGTTGGTATCACGGCTTTCTTTGCTGTTAACGTGTGAGGATTGCTCGAACCCGAGGCAATTCCAAGGCACTCGTCGAGTGCCGGCAGGTACATATTTTCCGTCTTCTATTTGCCAATCGATTTCGAGCACCGAGATGCCGCGACCGACGGCGTCGAGCAGTTCGTAGATGGTGGCTTGGAAGTTGTGTTGGCCTTCCCAAGTGGCGGCTTTTTGGTTGTGTAGCGCGTGTTCGACAAACGCGGCTTTCGCATGTGCCTCCGCAGTCGGTTCTTGGCCTTTTTCGGCCCATGGCTGCAAGTTGAACGGCAGCTTGGCGACGGCTTTTTTGATCTTGTTAAGATTGGATCGCAATCTATCCCATGTGTCTTCCATGGTGTTGAATAGCTCATTTTGGAGCATGAGATTGCCGCGGCCGCCTTCGTCGAGCACCCAGCCGAGTGTCTCGGGATCGAAGTCGATCGGGATCGGCGACAATTGATTGTCGCGGACGTGCGGTTTGATAATGGTTCGAGTGGTTTTGTTCATGGTTTCCAGGCTTTTCTAAAGCGTGTTTGTAAGGGACGAGGTGGACGGCGCGGGTTGTGGCCGACGAGTGCGGGAGTTTTTACAGAAATGCCCATACCTTCGGGGATCTTTTCAGCGGCGTGCATAGCAAGCGCCAGCGCGGTAGCGCGGTCGGCGTGGCCATCTTTGGTGCGTGCGGCGATAAATTTGACCAGTCCCTGCGGAGTGACGATGCGCTGGATACTAGCGAGATCGTCACGCAGCTTGGGATGATTTGGAATGCGTACAGTTCTTGACTGGAAGGTTTTTTTAGCGCGGCTGAATAGCTCGCGCTTGCGTTCATTGGTAAAGTTGACGGCGTCGAGCTTGTAGTCCCCTAGCCTATTCGCGAGGTGCTCGGAGATCGGCCCACCCATGCCGGTGGAGTCGATCGCGATGTAGCGTGCGCGCGCGACACGTTCGGCGAGGATCGCTTCTTGTTCTGGGAACGGCGTGTTTTCGAGGACGAGGATTTCCCGAGTCCACAGCACGCCATCTACCCGTTCCAAAGTCCAAGCGACGGTGAGGTCTTTGCGGCGGCCAATGTCAATGCCGACAAATAGCGGGTTAGTGGTGCGCGATTCGTAAGGACCGAAGGATGCAGCGGGATCTTCGACGGTGCGGATGAGTTCGATGGGAAACACCTGGGCGGCGTGTTCCATGAACGCGCATTCAAACTCTTGCGCCCAGCCATCGGGGTCAGCGAGGTTGGTCTTGAGCTCTGCGACATCGAGGCCGAGACCTTGTTCGACGGCGTCGTACACGCTGGTTTTGTGACGTTTGAAGTCACTGCCTTCGTTCCACAGTTCGTAGAACTTGTTGTTCATGCCCGCAGGCGTCGAGATCACACGCAGCTTTAGCTGTCCGCGCAGCGGATTAGTGATGATCGGATAGACGGCGCGCCAGATATCTTCGGGGTTTTCATGGAAGGCAAACTCGTCAAGGACGAGGTTGGCTGAATAGCCCCGGGCGGTGGATGCATTGGCCGGCAGTGCCAGGATGCGCGCATTATTGGGAAAGCGAATTTGTGACGCTTTGGTTTCAGGCAGGTATGGGTTGCCAGTCTTTTGCTCGATACCGTCGGCGAAGATTTGCGCAACGCGATGGACTTTTTCCATAAATTCCAGGGCTTGGCGTTCGCCTGCGGAGAGGATGATCCAATCGGAACCGGTGGCAATGGCGTCGGCGACCACCTCGAAGGCTGCGGCGAGTGAGCCGCCGATTTGGCGCGATTTGAGCCAGATTTTAAATCGCGATTGATCCAGCACCCACTCGCGTTGATACGGCAGGAGCAGGTCGAAGGGAGAAGGGGCGGATGGCGAAGCCATGTCGGAAAGTGGGAAGGTGGGAAAGTGGGAAAGTGTCTTACTCAGCTGCGGACGACACGGAGGTCATCCCTCCCGAGGAAGAATTATTTGGCGGGAGGATCGGGGGCGGCGCCTAGGCGTTGGCGCCAGTCGGCCATAATCTGTTTTTCGTCTTTGGCGTGCACGTTGACGTTGTTCTGAACCAGTGTTTGTGGCTTCTCGGCAAAGACATCGGGCTTGAGGCTCTTGAGCATGAAGATCAGGCAGGCATCGGAGTAGCGGCGTTTGTCACCGCAGTGGTTGCCTTTGATATCGAACACAGGTTCTTCCCAACCATCGACACCGCGGCGGTGGAGTTCGGCTTCGGCCGATTCGATGCGTTTGGCATTGCGCACCTTGTCGCGTTGCATCTGGGCATCTTTGAACCGGTGCGCCAGCTCAGGGCGCTTGGTCAGCTCAAGGTAAAACATTGATTTACCGATGCCCTCTTTCTCGATCGCGGGATGGGTATCGTTGCCTTGTATCACATTTACCACTACACGATCGAACAGCGCTTGGGAGAACTTACGCTTGGTGGCGAGGACGGAAGTCATTTTTTAAGTGGGAAAGTGGAAAGGTTTGAAAGTAGAAAGGTGAACTTAGGAAGTCTCCTGCTTTCGTTTGGCTGAGGGCAATGGATTGGCTTCACTGGGAGTGACTGCGTTTCACGATATAGGCGCGGGGGTGGACGGAGCGGACAGCTAAAAAACGCGTGTAGAGGGGTGAGCACGCTAGTGAGAGTGGTAGTGATGGTGGGGAGTGCTTACTGTGACAGGGATAGGCCTATCGTGGCCTTGGAGCGATCTATGCTCTGAATGTTTTGATGCCTCTATGATAGAGACCTGATGAGGGAGAGCTGAAACTTGAGGAACCGCGGGGGCTAGGCGTATTTAGAGTGGGAATAGTGGGAAGGTCTGATGGTGGAAATGTGTGAAGGTGAGCTGTGCGGAATGAGTGAGCTGGCGAATCGGCTTTTGCGCCCGTAGGGCTGGCTGGGCGCGGAGCGCCCTCTCCTGCGCTGAGTATGCCCGTCTGCGGGCAACGCGGAGCGGGCGACAGCGCGGGGCCAACCGCGCAGGCGGCTGGGGGTAGCCCCCTATTTATAAAGGGGGCGCCTGGCAGGAACGGAAACGGCGATGGGAGGAACGACCTTGAGCGGGCCGCGCGTATGCATGCGATACGGGGCGCAATCAGTTGTAGACCAGATCGGGCGGGGGCGGGGAAACCGACCATAGCTCCCGAGCGCAGCGAGACGACCGTAGGGAGTGAAGGGGCGTGGCGACGGATCGGTAGCGCCGGGCGTGGCGGCGCAAGGGGTAGCGCCCGGGGGAGATGCAGCGACACTATGTCTATTATGTCTACTAAGAGAAGCGTCTGCTAGGTATACGACGCAGTATTAGGCATAATGCGATATAGTGCGCAAAGCTCGGATCTGGAGCGCGTTGGAGCCGTGCAGAGTGTCTGGAGCTGATCATCCACAGGAGCATCCAGCGACTGATAGGATGTACAGCGGAAGACGCGGAGTAGTTCCATTGCAGAGTGCTGGAGCAGTGTATCCGAGGGAGCATCTAGCGACCATAAGGATAGTCTGCGCAGGACACGGGGGTTGTCGCATTGCAGAGTGTCTGGAGCAGTGTATCCGAGGGAGCATCTAGCGACCATAAGGATAATCTGCGCAGGACACGGAGGTGTATTCCAGGGCGAGGAAGATGTCTAATTGCAAGTATCTGTAGCTGATCGCGACTGTCCCAGCGAATGAACGGGCGTAGCCGTTGACCAGAAGGAAAACGGCGTGCGAGGTACGAGCTAAGACGTTGACTGGCGGGAAGCGGCGCAAGCGTAAGTGAAGCAGCCGGGACAGTCGCGTGCAGCGGGTGACGTGCAGGTGCTTGCGCTTTGGAGAGCGAAGCGACGTAGCGCGACAGCGCGGAGGTGGCCGAAGGCCTGAGCGAAGCGAAGGGAGGAGTGCCAGGTGCCCACTTGTGGGCGGCACGACGAACAACCGGCCGGGCGCTGCTGGCGGGGGATCTGCTTTTGCTGATCGCATGACAGCTATAGCCCGGACGGTGGAGCGAAGGGATTGACCAAACGAGCGCAGCGAGTGCGGGGCTTGATGGGGCGACTGATGCGGACGACGCGGAGGTCATCCCTCCCATGCGGTGGCAACGACGGAGCGTTGCCCTCCAGGTGTGGTGGCAACGACGGAGCGAGTGCGGACGACGCGGAGGTCATCCCTCCCCTGCGGTGGCAACGACGGAGCGTTGCCCTCCAGGTACGGACGACGCGGAGGTCATCCCTCCCCTGCGGTGGCAACGACGGAGCGTTGCCCTCCAGGTACGGACGACGGAGCGTTGCCCTCTTGGTGGGGACAGCGTGGAGGTCATCCCTCCCCTGGTTTCTAGATGGTGAATGTTTTGGCGTCGAGTTTGCGGCGCCAGTCGGGGTGAGCATATAACCAATCGAGGGCGTCTTCGACAGTCGCGCGGTAGCCCGGCATTTTGAAGCCCGCCTTTTTCATGAGGTAGACATAGTTGGGGTGGCGATTGAGTCTCCAGGCGAGTTCTTTGATGGAGAGGAGCTGGGTGTCGTTATGTTTGAGCATGGTATGTTTGGTGGTTATTGGTGGGTGGTTGGGTGGATAAATGGGTGGTGGTTTCAAGTAGTATCAGTATCACCCCCTTAAAGGGGGGTGATACCTGATACTTGTCTCAGTTGGTATCAGTTGGTATCAGGGGTGATACTAGTTCTGTGTTGGTGGTAAAAAGGTGGTCTATTGAGTGGGTTTTTTGACGCTGTACTGGCCTTGGGCATCTCTAAATAAATAGCCCCCATCGACGGCTTGTTTGATGCGGCGCTTGGCGGTAACGATGGCGCAAGCGGTGGTGTCTGCGACGGCTTTGGCGATGTCGCTATAGCGGGTATGTCCGGCTTCGACGGCATGGAGGGTATCGGCGATGGCAGCGGCTTTACCGGATTGTTTGCCTTCGACATCATCCACCCAGGCTTTGACATCGAACTCACTGTCCACCTCGTAGCTCATGGTGGTCTCGTTCATCTGGAGGCCGATGGGCTTGAAGGGCTTACAATCGTTGGACTTACCGCAGGAGAGCACGATACGGGAGGTATCTTCGGCATCGGCGGGGGCGAGGTTGAGTTGGGAGCGCACGCCGGAATAAAGGGCTTTGGAGCCGAGGCCGTAGTTGCCCTTATCGTAGCCGACTGCTTGGGCGATATTGCCCCTGCCGGTGCGCGCGTGGTGGACGACGATGATGGCGGTGTGATGGTTATGTCGGCGGCAGATACGCGTGAGTTCTCGCAGGGTGTGGCGCACGTCGGCGTCTTTGTTAACATCGCCGACGACGACCTCGCCAAAGGGATCGATATAGATGACATCGGGTCGAATGGCATCGAGTGTGGCCTGCCACTTTGCGGTGATTTCGAGGGAGCCGATATTGATGAACGCATCATCCATGGTTTCGACGACATGGAAGAATAGGTGTTGGCCCAGTTGGTCGGTCTCTTGAGTCGAGAAGTGGCAGGTCATTTTATGCAACTCGGACTGCTGGCGATGGATACTATTTTCGGTGCCAATGAGGAGATGCTTCAAGGGCTGGGGATGTGTTTTGAATCCAGCAAAGCAACGCCCGACAATTTGCGAAATAGCCAGCTGCATGGTGAAGCGACTTTTGCCCGTGCCGCCCTGGCCGAGGATACTGGTGAGCTGTCCCATGACGATGACCCCCTCCCCTAAGAGATTCTGTTGGGGAGGGAGCTGTTTGGCCAGCAACTCGGCCGCGGACAGGACGGTGAAGGGCTTGCTAGCAGGCGGCGGACTGGCGGCGGCTGAATGATCCAGCAGCGGGGCATAGGCTTCGATCTGGGGGATGAACTGGGGGTCTTGCTCTGGAATCGCTTCCCAGGTATCGCGAGGTGTCGTCATGTGGTGAGTGGATGAGGGTGGAGGTGGGAGATGGGAGGGCTGAGGTGGGAGAGCTGAGACTTGAGATGGGAGGGCTGAGACTTGAGGGCTGAGGGAGGAGACTTGAAACTTGAGGGGGGAGAGCTGAGACTTGAGGGCTGAGGGAGGAGACTTGGGGGCTGAGGCTAAGTGAGGAGGTGCATGGGGTTGAAGTGTAGGATCGGCTGGGCTTTGCCGTTGCTGCGACGTCCACCTGGCATGCGTACGAGTTTGCAAGGATCCCATAGCGAGGCGTCGGCTCCGAGGGTGACGGCCCAGGCAAAGAAATCTTGCTTTGCCGTTTCACTGAGTGCCCGGACATCGAACCAGCCGTGCATCGATTTGCCCCCCGACCACAGCACCATAATGAGAGGGACTGTGGCTGGGGTATGTAGCGATGAGAGGATGGCGGCTTGCTGCTGCGGGGAGCCTCGGTCGAACTCGACGACTTGAAAGCGCCGCGACTGGGTGGCAATCTCTAGACAGCGCGGCGAGAGCTTGCCATCGAGCGTGCGGCCGATGGTCGCGGTCATGGGGTTGGCGACGATGAACTGCATCGCCGGCTCCATGCCACGCCAATGATGACGCGGCATGGTGCTGGCCGAACGCACATCACGCGCGAGGCAGAGCAACTCGTCTTGCGTATAGATCTGATCCAAGACCTCGGCTGGCGTGAACGGCTTTGCGCGGAGCTCGAACAGGAGTTCGTGCTGGGCATAGAGCTGTGAGTCCTCGGGGCTAAACTCAGGCCAAGTGGGTCGCTTTACGGCAGTGTGTGGCTTGGCTGCTGACGGGGCAGTAACGACCGAGCGTTGCCGTACAGATGGTGGCATACCATAGGCACGTGCGATGGCGCGATCGATCTCGTGGGAGAAGTCACGGTCGTGCCAAGCGTGCTGCGCGGCGACCTGATGGAGGAACGCCCGCACCCGCTGAGCGGATGCGACATGCTTGGCGCGTGATGCGACCTGCATCAACCAGACATTACGCTCCCCTGCCATGGGAGTGCGTTGTAAGGTCTTGGCCAAAGCAGGCGGCAGTGTATCGATGGTGGCGATGTGGCGTGTGGGTTGTGGTTGCTGGTGTGAAGGTGCGGACGACGGATGTGGGACGGTGCGGAGGTACGGACGGTGCGAATGTACGGATGTGGGACGGTGCGGATGTACGGACGACGCGGAGGTCGTCCCTCCCCTAACGACGGCGGAGGTGGGCGCGTGAATGGACGGTGCAGTCTTGTTCGAGTGCGCTGCGAACCTGAGCGACATCAAAGCGGACGAGGTGTCCGATCTTGACGTAGGGGATCTTGCGCTGTGCTTGCATCTGCCGGAGCCAGCGCAGGGATGGTCGGCTTTGGTCATCGAACAACAGTTCGAGCAGACGCTCAGCGCGGACTAGTTGAGGTGGATTGGTGGTAGTGGTATGCATAGTGGTGGTATTAGAGTTTGGTGAGATCGTCGGAGTGAGTGAGAATCCAGAAACCCGGTCTGCCCTTCTCCGATAAACAGATGACGGGGGTTTTATGTTCTGCATCGGCGAGGCGTTTGGTGTCGTCCCAGAGACGCACCGCGGCGAAGCGCTTACGCTGCTTGCACTCGATGAAGAGTTCGGGGTGCAGGCTATCGGAGCGGGTGATTTTAGAATTGCCGCCCGAGAGAGCGTTGCGCTCGGTGTTGAAGAAACGCGCGACGCGGCGCTCGAAGGCTTTCCATGCTTTATCACTCATGGGCGGCCTCCTTTGCTACGGTGGCAACGACGGAGCGTTGCCCTCCAGGTGTGGACGACGCGGAGGTCATCCCTCCAGTTGTGGTGGCAACGACGGAGCGTTGCCCTCCAGTTGCGGACGACGCGGAGGTCATCCCTCCCGATGGGGTGGCAACGACGGAGCGTTGCCCTCCAGGTGCGGACGACGCGGAGGTCATCCCTCCCGGTGGGGTGGCAACGACGGAGCGTTGCCCTCCAGCTGCGAGGCGGGGATCGTATTTTTTGGAGTGGCGCCAAATGGCGCAGGCCAGTTTGTAGACCTCCCATTCAGCGACTAGCTGCTCTGGGGTATAGGTGCAGACTTCGAGACGGCCTGGTTCGGTGGTGGAGATATAGACGTTGGCTCCATACACCTGCGGCAGCTTGGCTTCGCCCCAATAGGTGGCAGCATAGGCGGCGATCTGCATGGCTTGACCGTCGAAGGGTTTGACCTCGACGCCGGGCTTGGTCTTTTTGGTTTTAAAGTCGATCACACCAATGCCGTCTTGACCGTAGCGGCAAGCGATATCCATGGTGCCGGCAAAACCGTAGTCGGTATTGACGAGGACTTTCTCGCGCTCGATGAATTGGATCTGCTTCTGCGCCTGCCAGGCGAATACGGGCGAGGTGTAGGCTTGCAGATCTTGGGGGACTTCGACGCCTTCGTAATGCTTCTCAATGGCGTCGTGGATACGACTGCCCAGATCGGCGGCTTGCTCGACCTGTTGAAACGCTTCGTCGATAAGCCGATCGACATAGTAGTCGTCGGATTCCTCGGCGCTGCGTTCGAGGCGCAAGGAGGCGAGCGCGACTTGCTGCAGCTTCCAACGATCGAGTTGCGGCTTGGAGAAGATGCCTAGGATCGAGGTGACACTGGGAAAGAGTTGCAGCTTACGAGCGTCGCGGAGAGTGGTGGCACGGAGACCACTGCCCTTGGCACGGGGGAGCTGATGACAGGGCGTGCCATCGGCTTTGTACCAATGCGAGGATGGTGTATTTGATTTTTTAAGATGAGCCATAGGTGAGTTGTTGGTTGAACGTTGTTGGTTGGTGGAACAGGTGGAGGGAGCCCCCTCCCCGATTGCGCGGAGGGGGCTCGGTGAGAAAACGCCCTAGAACGGGACCTCTTCGTTAGTGGTGGTGTGCGGGTTCCACTCCGGCGCCGTGGCGGGAGTCGCAGGCGGTGCAGGCTGAGGGGCGAAACCTGCGGGCTGAGGCTGCTGGTTGTAGGGAGCCTGGGGGTCGGTCAGTGGTGGCGTAGCCCCAGCGGCACTGGGCAAGGTGCTGACTCCTGCGGGGGCCGGCGGAGGGGTTTGACTGATGAGGAAGGATTCCAGCGGAAGCACCTGCGTCTTAAGTTGGTCGATGACTGGCGAAATACCAATCAGGTTGGCATAAGTCTTGGTGCCATCGCGGGACTGTTTGTGGGCGATGGTGATCATGGTGCCCTGCCCCTTCAGCTCACAGTAATCCCAGCCATACTTCGGCGGCGTGCCGAGCCAGGCGGTGAGGAACTTGAACAGATTCGACTTGGGCGACCCACTGATGCGGAACTCGAAGGACTGGACCTTGTAGAGCTGGCCATCCTGAGCACGGAAGCCAAACAAGAAGCGGGTGACATCGATCTGTTCCGACTCTTGCGGATTTTCGAACTTGGGACGCTCGACGCCAAACTGATCTTCGACTGCGAGACAAGTGGCGACGTAGGTGCCGGTGGGAGCAAGGGCTTCGATGTCGAAACCGTTGGATGAGGGTTGTGCTAATAATGCCATAGTTGTGTGGTTGGTTGTTGGGTTGTGATGAGAGACCTGAAGGCTGATGCCTGAGGGCTGAGAGATGGGAGACTTGATAGGTGAGGGCTGAAAGCTGAGACTTGAAAGGTGGGACTTGAGGGGTGGGATTTGAGGACTGAAGAACAATGGGGCTAAATTAATGTTTTTTGCTAAAAAGGCATAGCTATCGCTAGGAAGGCGTGTTTTTCGCGCTCAGAAGTTAAAGATTTAGCAGATACAGCCGAGATCGACTGTAAGGGATGATGATCGGCTAGCCAGGCGGGCAGTAATCTTGGGTACGACAGGTACTCAAATACTGATCAACTGCCTGCTGAGGTACCCGAATCACCCGTTTGTTAATTCGATAGACTGGCGCAATACTACCCTGATTGATCAGCTTTAATACAGTCTTGCTGCAGAAACCTAATTGTAGGGATACTTCTTTGGGGGATAGAGCAATGGTCGCTGATTCAGTCATTTAAAGGCAGTTATTTTTTATGATACATTGAGCACTCACGTGCGTGTGATGACGCAAAAATTCCCTTAATAACGTTCAATTACAAGGACTTTCTACACATCTTCTTTAACTTTACTCTTGTTTACCTAACATTCTTCAACTTAATCAGCTAAAACACCGTAAACCCCCTCGACCATGACCGCAGCCACCCCACCCAACGATAAGCTAGGCCCCGTGATGAAACGGCTGCTCAAAGCCCGATCGATGAAAGCCTACGAACTCGGCGAGCAGATCGGCCTGAGCCCGACTTCGATCAGCAAGATCATGAACGGGATCAGCCGGCCACGGCAGAACACCTTCACGCGGATGTGCCAAGCGCTCTGCGCCAGCAAGCACGACGAATACCAACTCGTCCAGGCCTTCACCGGCGCGGAAACCCTCGAAGAAGAACAGGAGGCGGCGCACCACCGCCCACAAAGCGAGCCCGAGCAAGAGATCTTGCGCCTGCGCGCCGAGCAATTTCTGGAGCGCAAGACCCAGTCGATCCAATTTAAACGCAGTGTCGCCCGCGAGCTCGACAAGGCGGGTATCGCCTACCAGCAAGACTACTGCCAGGGCCCCTACTCGACCGACTTTTTGATCGAGCACAACGGTCAGCGCATCGCACTGGAGTGTAAGAGTAACATCGGGCGCGACCTAGAAAAGACCGAAGCGATCTGCGCGCTGATTCAGGAGCAACTGAACTGCTCGCAGGTGCGAATTGTGCTGCCGTATTTAGAGAATGACGCAGTGACCGACGCAGTGACCGTCTCCGGAATTGGGCAGCTGTTGCAGAGCAACTTTAACTTTGGCGCATCATGAGCCAGCACGCAGATTATAAGAATTACGACATGACCCCATTTCTGACCTCTATTCCTGACCTCTATTAATTTCTTACGCCTCTAAATCTAGGCGTGACCTAGGTCGGGATCTCCGTTTTCCTCAGCATTCATTATTAAAACCATGTCATTACAAGCACTCTGCACACCTCGCCCTTCCGTATTTGCCACAGATCGACGCGCTACTGTTCTTAGCCTCGATGCGTATCTCCAAGGAAAAGTCGATGGACAGTCCTTCTTCGAAGAGAATTACTTCACCACGGGGATGACGACCCTGATGGACCGAGCGCTCCGTCAGCTTGGTGGCTCAAATGCTGGTTCGTCCGTCTTTCTTTTGTCCCAATCGATGGGTGGCGGTAAAACACACAGCATGATCGCACTCGGGCTCTTAGCACAAGACCCCGAACTTCGAAATGAAGTCTTAGGCGCTGACAACCCAGCGCCGAATCTCGGAGCAGCGAATGTCATCGGCTTCAATGGCCGCAACTCCGATGCCCCTGGTGGCATTTGGGGTGCACTGGCAGACCAGCTCGGCAAGTCGCAGTTAATGGCCGACTACTGCTCTCCCCTTCTCAAAGCACCGGGGCCTGAAGCATGGCGTCAACTCTTAGGCTCCGACCCGCTCGTCCTCTTCCTCGATGAGCTACCACCTTATCTTGAAAATGCCGTAGCCGTGCCAGTGGGCAATGGCGACCTAGGGCTCGTGACAACAACAGCCCTCGCCAACCTGTTTGTAGCCGTGACTGAGATGGAGAACGTCTGCTTGGTGCTTTCAGACCTTGCGGGCTCTAGCTACACTCGTGGTCAGGGTAACTTGCAAAATGCTTTCGATAAAGCCACTCAAGGTATCACTGGGGAAGCCCAACGTATCGCGGTTCCCATCACTCCAGTCAACCCGAACGGCGACGAACTCTACCACATCCTTCGCAAGCGCCTCTTTGCCTCCGTCGGCGACGAAGGCGACATCGACACTATCGCTAAAGCGTATCGCGATGCGTTGAAAGAAGCGAACAACATGAGCCTGACCAGCACATCGCCTGAGACGCTCTACACACGCATCAAAGACTCTTACCCATTCCACCCAGACTTGCGCGATCTGGTCGGTAAATTTAAGGAGAACGAGGGGTTCCAGCAGACGCGTGGTGTCATTCGCCTGATGCAGATGATCGTGTCTAATCTTTGGAATAGCAAAACGGCTGAAACCATCGACCTCGTTCATCCCTACGATTTGGATCTCAACAACGACGAAATCGCGTCAGAGATCCGCACGATCAATCCATCTCTAAGTGAAGCGATTGCCCACGACATTGCTCACAGCGGCGATGCCGAATGCGAAGAGATCGACCAAGTCAACAAATCCAACGACGCATCAGAGGCGGCCAAACTAGTCCTGATGGCCTCGCTCTCCACGACTCCAGGGGCAGTCCCCGGACTCCGCGAGTTTGAACTCATCGACTGTCTTCAGCGTCCCGGGCGTGACCTCTCGACCTTCAAAGCGAATGTTTTGGATAAACTGGCGACCCGAGCATGGTATCTCCACAATTCCGCGGATGGACGCCTCTTTTTCAAGAACCAGCAGAACCTTGCAGCGAAACTTCGGTCCACCGCGCAGTCGCTCCATACCGAAACAGTCGACCGCATGCTGCGTGATCATCTCGAAGATTACTTCAAACCATCCCTACGAGATTGCTTTCAGACGGTCAAGATTCTGCCTCCGCGCGACGAGGTTCAACTTGAAGTTGAGAAGACCACCCTCGTCATCATTCGTCCAGGTGGCCAAGCCAACCAACTCCCAATTTCCCAAGAATGGCAGGACTGGTGGGAACAGCAGCCGTATAAAAACCGCGTGCTCTTCCTGTCTGGGTCGAAAGATACCTATCAGCGCGTGCTCGATGCCGCTCGCCAGACACGAGCACTCCAGAGTATTGAAGACGAACTAAAATCAGAGCAAACAGCGCCCGATGACCCTCAGTGGCGGGCACTGGACGCCTTACGCGACCGCATAGCCTTACAGTTCAGTGCATCCCTAAAAGAAGCATTCGATCAGATTGTCCACCCTTCCATCAACAGCTCCCTACGCGCAGCAGGGATCGACCTTTCCTTTAGCGGTAACAACAGCGGCGAAGGCACTCTTCGCAACACACTCGAAGGCGCCCAGAAATTCACCACGAAGACCGATGCGGATGCCTTTCGTATCAAATCTGAAGCACGTCTCTTTGGGGGCGGTGATGTCGTCCTCTGGTCAGACTTCAAAAGAGCGGCGGCAGTCAATACGACTTGGCCCATCCACAGCACCACTGCCCTAGACAATCTGAAGGCAGATTGCATCCACAAAGACATTTGGCGCGAAGAAGGTAACCATGTCCGCAAGGGGCCGTTCCCTGATCCAGATCCTGAGGTCCGGATCCGCGAGCTTTCGGTCAATGAAGAAGGCTCTACATTCTTAAAGATCGAGCCGCTGCATGCACCAAGCATCGTCTATGAAACCGGCGACAACGACCCAACCCCAACATCTTCCCTCGTCCCGACGCCGACCAATTTTGAGGCCAGAGCGCTTCGCTATCGCTTCTTAGCCTTCGATCCTGACGACATGACCCGTCGGAGCGAAATAAAATCGTGGTCCGCGAAACTCAATATCAAGTATGACCTCGCAGATCGCGGCGACCACAAGGAACTCACCTTGCAAGCACAACCACACGCCTCTGGCATTGTCATTCGCTACACGACGGACGGCTCCTCGCCGACCAGCGCAGGCGCGGCCACCTATGATGGCCCTATCCGTGTGGCAGAAAACTGCCGCGTCATTTGTGCGATCGCAGTCTCCGATGAATACTCGTTGAATTCGGAAACACTCAAGGTCCAGATTCCACAAGGCGGCGCAGGCAATCCCGCACCCACAATCAACAAGACCACTCCCGCGACCTGGACAAGCAAGAACAAGCTCGACGACTCAGGGGCGGTGTGGGAGTTCATTGGTAAGCTGGAAAAAACCAACCAAGCTATCGCTCATGACATCAACCTGACTGCCGAAAGTGAAGATGGAGACGTCGTCCTCGATTATGCAGGCAGTCAGCCTAATGGCTACACCGCTGAAGCGATCAAAGCACTGGCCGAGAATCTCCAGCGAATGGTCGGTTCGGGTAGCCTGCGCATGACACTGGGGAAAACAAAATTTGCCACTGGCCAAGAACTACTCGACTGGCTTAAAGCCACAAAGCAGAACTTCGACCTCAACAAAGTTTCGCAGTAATCAACTATGGCAACACGATCCACAGGCAATAAAGCACGCAAGCCCATCGGCTTAGGCTTCCTCCCGAAGGAGGCACGCCATGGCTTTCTCATTCAGGTGCCGAAAGGCAGCGGCAAGGACGACCTCATCAATGTCGCCGAATACTGGGGCAATGAACTCAATGAGCTGGGCGAGCGAGCGATCGACCCGACATCAACTGGCGATCCATCGCTGCGTGTGATCATTGATCGTGCGCGTTGGCTCGCACTTGCACCCGCCTTCTGGGACGACGCAAATCGCCGCCTCCGCGCAAATGGTCTAGGCACCAATCGCTTCGTCAAAGCACCGTCCAAGCCAGTCCCCGTGCACCCATCCCTTGGCAAGGAACTCTGCATTCTCTGTTGGGCAGTTGAAGAAGCTTCACCGGATGACATCCCCAATGCCATCCACAACTGGGAGGCACTCGCCCCCGAAGAACGCTGGTGGCTCTATACCATGACCGTCGCCTCCACAGGACAAGCCCTACAAAAAGGCATTGGCTGGCGCAAGGCACTCCGCGCTGCACTGGCTGATAATCCATTCATCAAGGGCGAAGGCCTCTCACCCAAATCACGGCGCCAATTGCTCGGTCATTCGCAACTCGCACTCAGTCTCTAAATTTCTCTTATGCCATCTTTCATCGAAACCCAGTTTCCCATCGCCCGTCTCTCTGCCGAGGCCTACAAAGAGCGCAAAGCCAACAATGGCCAAACACTCACCCGCCTTGGAAAATGGTGGGGCCGTAAACCGCTTATCCTCGTCCGTGCCTCCATCATCGGCATGCTAATGCCGGCCTCGAACGATCCAAAGAAAGATCGCGAAATCTTCCTCCAGATTCTAACGATGGACGACGATGGCACCTGGCACCGTCAGAAAGGCGACATTCCCGTCAAAGCATGGGTCGAAGTCGCGCCGCAAGTCATTGCTGAAAAATACTTCACCGCCCGCGGTTTCCAACGAGGCTTAAGCGACGATGAGAAGCAGGAAGCCTTGGACCTCATTTGGCTATCACTCGATGAAACCGCACGCGAAACACTGGACAATCAGCGTAAGCGTCCCATCAGCGACCGAGAAGAATTCAATGCCATGCCTTATGCAGAGCGGCTCGTTCATTGCGAACGCCCCGAAAACGTCTCGGGGCCTTCAGAAGCAGCCTGGCGTGACATCAATAGCCACCTGAAGACCACCGCCAACAACATACAAGAACTTGTTGAGCAACTCGGACAACGCGAGTTTGGGCGCACGCCACGCGTCGGCGATAGCTTTTGTGGCGGCGGGTCCATCCCCTTCGAAGCAGCTCGCATTGGTTGCGAAGCCTTTGGCTCCGACCTCAACCCCGTGGCGGGGCTCCTAACATGGGCCAGCCTAAACCTGCTAGGCGGTGGCAAAGAAGTGCAGACAGAAGTTATACACGCGCAGGCCAAGGCACTGGCCAAAGCCGATTCTCAGATCACCAAATGGGGAATCGAACACAACGAGCAAGGCGAGCGTGCCGATGCCTACCTCTACTGCGTCGAAGTAAAACCTGAAGGCTGCGACTATTACATTCCCTTGGCACCGAGCTGGTTGATCGGTGAAAAATCAAAGGTGGTGGCCGACTGGAAACGCGCCGATGATTCTGACAGCCTGCATCCCGATGTTAAAGTTGTCAGCAATGAAGAACTTAGGGCCTACAAAGCGAAGAAAGGAGCTACAATTGCCGGAAATCGCGTGATCGACCCTTTTAATTCAGAACGTTCATGGTCCATCGAATCTCTGCGCGGCACAGATGGCTTACGCCGCTGGACCAACGAAGACATAACCCCGCGTCCCTATGACGTATTCCAGGAGCGTCTCTACTGCATCCGCTGGGTAAAAACAATTACTGACTCAAAAGGAAAGACGAAAGAAGTTCGTCGCTATGCAGCACCGACAGAGGAGGATCTGAGCAGAGAAGCCACAGTGCTTTCGCTATTGCAAGAACGATTCAAACATTGGCAGGAAGCAGGATTCATTCCTTCGATGGCAATTGCTAGCGGGTATAATACAGATCAACCTATTCGCGAACGTGGCTGGGCATTCTGGCACCAGCTGTTCACTCCAAGGCAATTATTGACTCATGGCCTAATAGCTTGCGTCTCAGCAGAAATAGGAAAAAACCAACAAACTAACGCTTGTTTCCTTTTGGGAATTCTGAATCTCGCAAATTGGAATTCAAAACTTTGTTGCTGGCTCCCACAGAAAACTAACGAGAAAGGGAATAACACTTTCTACAATCTATCACTAAATACATTCTACAATTATTCTGTTCGCCCAATGATCAAGATGGGACCGACTTGGAACGTGTTTGATGATTTCACAAACATTAATTGTAATACTAGCCATGAAATTAAAGTTGCGGATGCTCGTGATCTTACCGCAAATTCTGATCTCTGGATTACAGATCCTCCCTATGCAGACGCAGTGAACTACCACGAAGTTGGTAACTTTTTCTTAGCATGGTTCGAAAAACAACTACCCAACGCTTTTCCTGAATGGGTAGCTGATGCACGTGCTGAACTTGCCGTCAGAGGCGACGGCGACGACTTCCGTCGTTCCATGGTAGATATTTATAAAAATCTAGCAGCGCATATGCCCGACAATGGGATGCAAATGGTGCAGTTCACTCACCAGAATCCCGCCGTCTGGGCGGATCTAGGTATGATTCTCTGGGCCGCTGATCTCAAAGCCACCGCCGCCTGGACGATCAGCACTGAAAGTGACGCCGGTGGCTTTAAAACTGGCAACTACGTGCAAGGCACGGTCTGCCTTGTGCTTCGTAAACGGGTGAGTCCTGAACCAGGCTTCCTCGATGAAGTTTATCCGCTAGTGGAAGATGAAGTGCGTCGTCAAGTCGCCTCCATGCAGTCGCTCGATCAAGACGCGGAACCAAACTTCAACGATGCCGACTACAGCCTCGCGGCCTACGCCGCCGCACTCAAGGTGCTTACACAATACGCCAGCCTTGACGGGCAGGACGTCGAGCACGAAGTGTTCGCCGTCCGTGGCAAGAATGAAAAGAGCGCTTTCCAAACAGTGATCGAGCGCGCCATTGGCATCGCCTGCGATACGCTAGTCCCGAAAGGTCTCGAAGAACACTGGAGCGATCTCACACTGGTAGAACGTTACTACCTCCGCGCCCTCGATATCGAAAGCCGTGGCGAACGCCGCAAAGGTATGTATGAAGAACTCGCCCGCGGCTTCGGCGTCAAAGACCTTCGCCCACTGTTAAAAAGCGACACCGCCAATGGCACGCGCATGCAAACCGCCAAAGGCATGGGCAAACGAAACCTCGATGCGCCCGCCGTCGATGGCGGCGATGCCGTTACGGGCTCACACCCCTTCGGCTGCACACCACTGCGCCACTTGCTTTTCGCCATTCACGAAACAGGGCAAGCGGACAACGATCCAGAACCCGGTCGCCAATATCTAAGAGATACCTTTGGTCCCGGCTATTGGGCGCACCGTGAGAAATTTGTATACCTACTGGAGTGGCTCACCGCTCTGGGTAACACCGAAGATCTACGCGAGTGGCAACAAGACTCAGAGGCCGCGCGCATCCTGACAGGGCGCTTACGTAATGACCATGACTAATGCGCCTTTATGCTGAAGCATCACTCCAGCCGTCGTCACCGCCTCGATCGCGCCGTTCTCAATGATCTGCTCGACGGTGCGCAGTCCTATGATCGCATCGCTGGCTACTTCCGCTCCAGCCTCTTCGAGGTGGCGGGCGAAGCACTCCTGAACGTCACTGGCAAGGTGCGCATCATCTGCAACTCGGACATCGACCCCGAGGACATGCAGACCGCCGCCGCCGCTCAAGCCGCCATGCGGCAAAGTTGGTGTGCTGGACAGCCCGAAACTGCGTCCCCGAAAGCCCTCCCCCGCTACCAAGCTTTGTTTGACGCCTTAAGTAGCGAGAAGCTGGAAGTGCGTGTGTTGCCCGACAGCGCATTTGGACTCATTCACGGCAAAGCAGGTGTCATCCGCAAAACGGATGGTAGTGCCACCGCCTTTATGGGCAGTGTCAATGAAAGCCTCTCAGCCTGGAAGCTGAACTACGAGCTACTGTGGGAAGATGACTCCCCAAAAACCATCGACTGGGTGCAGGAAGAATTCGATGCGCTGTGGAATGATCCGCGTGCCGTCGATCTATCCAAGTGCCCCTTCATAAAGCAAGATGTCGGACGCATCCTCAAACGCCAAGTCGTGGAGCCTGATAAATGGCAACAAGATCAGACAGCAGACGATGCGGACGATGACGCCGCATCCGCTGCGATCGAAACTCCTGTTTACCGAAAAGAACAGGGGCTCTGGCCGCACCAAAAGTATTTCTCCAAGCTGGCACTGGAGCGCCACCGTCTCGGCGGTGCACGCCTAGTCCTCGCCGACCAGGTGGGCCTAGGAAAGACGATTCAACTAGCAATGGCGGCGATGCTGATGGCCATCGATGATCCCGATGGCGGGCCGATCCTCGTGCTCGCACCAAAGCCTCTCTTGCAACAATGGCAAGACGAGCTGATGGAGCTTCTGCACCTACCATCTGCACGTTGGTCAGGTAAGTCATGGATCGATGAGAATGAAATCGAATATCCGGGAGGAGATGCCAAAGCACTCACGAAATGCCCACGACGCATAGGGCTCGTATCGCAAGGCCTTGTAGTGAGCGGAGCTGGTTCTGCGGTCGATCAGTTACTCTCACAAAAATATACCTGTGTGATCGTCGATGAGGCGCACCGCGCCCGCAGGCGCAACGTCCCCGCAGTGGACGCCTCCTCCGAGGAGATCAATGAAGCCGCCGAGCCTAATAAGCTCATGGCTTTCCTACGACAGATTGGCCCAAAAACGAAAAGCATGCTGCTCGCAACAGCGACGCCTGTTCAATTACACCCCGTCGAAGCTTGGGACCTCCTGCACATACTCTCGCATGGCAACGATGCGGTGCTCGGCGGATGGACTCAAACCAGCCCGTGGTTCAGAGCGTCGACGTGTCTAGATATATCAACCGGCGAGACACACATTCCAGAGACAGCACGCGAAGGCTGGGAATACCTGCGCGATCCGCTACCTACCTACTTGGAGGATCAGCACATCATGCGTATCCGCCAAGCGCTGGACGCTTCGAATACCCAGTTTCAGTTCCAGCCCGAAAGTCTCAGTAAGATTCCACGAGCCAGACAGCGCTCAAATCTAGAGAATGGACTGCTTGCCGACGACTACTACGCACGTCACCACAACCCACTGCTACGCTGCATCGTCCGACGCACTCGCTCCTATTTGGAGAATACGGTCAACCCGACGACCAACTCGTATTATCTCCCCAAAGTTCTCGTAAAACTTTTCGGCGAAGAAGACGAAAGCGCATTGTCGCTAGGCAACTACCTACAAGAAGCCTACGACGAAGCTGAACACTTTTCCGAACTGCTGCAGCAACGCGTCAAGGGTGCTGGCTTTTTCAAAACACTCCTGTTACGCCGACTAGGTAGCTCGATGGAAGGCGGGCGCAGAACGATCTGTAAACTGCTAGATATGGAGCCCGACGACCTCGACGAAGAGGAAGATGACTCACAAGAAGATCAGTCGGCAATCGAAGCTCCGGTCCGCAGGGGACGTCCTGCTCAAGGCGACAGTGAATTCAAAGACTTTACTGAAGATGAAATCAAGTCACTGAAGCGTTGCCTCGACCTGCTACGCGAACGGCGCGACTACGATCCCAAGCTCAACGAAATACTGGCATACCTACTGGGTGAGCGCACATCAGAACGTTGGATGGACCTCGGCTGCATACTCTTTTCTCAATACTACGACACCGTCAAATGGATCGGCAACAAACTAGCCGAGCACGACTCGTTTAGTTCGATTGATATCGGTCTCTATGCCGGCAGTAATCGATCCGGCATCTGGCGCAACGGCACCTTCCAACGCGTCGACCGAAACGATCTCAAGAAATGGGTTCGCTCAGGAGAGCTCAAGATATTGCTAGGCACTGATGCTGCATCCGAAGGCCTCAATCTCCAGCGTCTCGGGACCCTAATCAACATTGACCTTCCGTGGAACCCGACACGCTTGGAACAAAGAAAAGGACGTATCCAACGTATTGGTCAAATCCGCGAAGAAATTTGGATCGCGAACCTACGTTACAAAGACTCAGTGGAGGACCGAGTCCACCAAGTCTTAGCGGATCGCCTCGCAGCCATCCACGACCTCTTCGGGCAGATACCAGACACCCTCGAAGATGTCTGGGTCAAGCTGGCCCTCAACGACGAAGCAGCCGCCAACCAGCTCATCGATCAAACCAAAGCCGCACGTAACCCCTTCGACGAAAAATATAGTAAAGTCGAAGACGCCGACTGGGAGTCCTGCACCAAAGTCGTGAACCCCATCACCGTTAAGGAGCTCCTGAGCAAAGGGTGGTAAGTCTTATGGGTTCTACTGAAACACTAGCACGAATCCTAAATATTGATAAACCTTCAGTCTATTTTGATATTATAGAAGGTATTCTTGAGGGTGGTAAGTTACTTCGCGAAGTGTGCGAGGAATGTCGTAAAAGCGAAGAGAGTTTTCGGAATTTTTGGCGCTTTCTTGACGCCAGAGAAGGTGATTCTACATTAGCTCCTTATGCTCTGGAGCTTTTGTGCAAAGAGGTGCCGAGTCATTTTGATTACATAACTGCATTCCATGGATGCAGAGTTTATGAAAGCGAGCAATACCGATGCGGGGGGCTGAAAGTCGGTGACCCGAATGACATACTTCTCGAAGCCATTGAAAGGTTTGAGGCCGAAGCACAGGTTAGATCAATCTACGAGCAACTGCGAAATGAAGGTTACACAGCTCACAACGCCGGGAAGGTTTACGGGGTCAAATCCATTAAACATCACATGGAGAGAGGAGGTTTATGTCATGCAAAAGGCAGTGAACTCCTAGGTATCATTGCTTCACGCATGACACCCAACAAGATCGAACAGCTATACAATACAGGTGAGCCTTCAATCATCGAATATTTGGTCCCAACAGCCTGGATGGTCGCTCAACAAGACATCGAAGCATATGTCGCTAGTCTTTTTTGCTGCTACATCGCACAAGATGTCCCCTATGATCGTCCCAATGACGCTAGGGAAGGCGGAGTGGTTATCGATCAGTCAATCCCACCAGAGCTTCTTGTCCGCCGTTACCTCTGCGTGGCAAAAAGGGGTCATGTCATTACTTTTGTGGTTTCCTTCCGAGATCGCTGTGGTCGAATTCCACTTCCCTCACCCTTTCATCGCCACATAGCGGCCGTCTTGCTTTTCTAACTCGGAAAAAACTGAATGGGTCATTACCTTTGCGATGGGAAGCGTGAATAAAGCAAAAAACAACAGCTCCTGCGATGGCGCTGTTTTTCGAAAGTTGGTGACGCCATTTTACATCATCTAAAGCCGCATAGGATTTGCCAATTATTTGCCAATTTACCGACAAAAAGCCGCATTTAACCACACTCGGTTGCAATCGTAAAAGTTCGTAAAGCACTGATTAAGTGATGTTAATGGAAATTACGTGCAGCATTAGGAAATCACCATTCTGATTCGACTCCCGCCACCTCCACCATTTAAAGCCCTGAGTAATCAGGGCTTTTTTTGTGCCCGCTCGCCGAAGACTAATCACTCTGGCCAATAACAATATGCAAGAATCACCCTCAGCGCGAACCGCTTTTCACTGGTCGATATTTATCTTTGGCAGATTAATTCTGAGGTTTTTAATTTCGCTTAGGCTCTTAATTTGCGAATATCGCGACACTCGAATTCACCTTTACCGCTACTGCTCGCCGATACTTGGCCTTAACTCAGGGCAAAATAGATTGGATTGACTTATCCCACTTATAGTTTAAATGCTAATACTAACCATCAACCCTACTTATACCTTGACTATGAAAAAAACCGCTACTTTTAAGTCTATTTTATTCGCCACCATTGCTTCCATCATCTTTTCTTCTACCTTAACAGCAGCTACCTACCTAAAGACCGATGGGACTCTCGTCCAAATTAATTACCGCGCAGAAACTGGCAAAGGCATTCACTCGTATAGCGGCGTGAACCTAGAGGCTGGGGCCAATCTCAACGGTGCTCACCTGCTAGGAGCCGAACTCAATGGTGCCGAGCTATCCGATACCAAGCTGGCTGGTGCTAACCTAGTCCGTTCAGACCTAACTGGGGCCAATCTGAGCAATGCCGACTTGACCGATTCCGACTTGAGCTTTGCAAACCTGACTGATGCCAACCTGACCAATGCCAACCTGAGCCATGTCGACCTGCGATTCGCCAACCTAACCAGAGCCAACATGACTGGGGCCAAACTGACCGGCACCAACCTGACCTTTGCCCAGTTGACCGATGTCGTCCGCTAATTAGCATATCGAATGCGACTCGAACGGTGCGGACTTAGTCTGCCTCTCAGTTTGAGAATGCATATATGCCTGTACAAAATGCCATTTGCGACCAGTTCGTGCCGAGTACCACGTTCAGTATCAAAAACGAGGGATTTTTAAATGAGGATTCTCGCAGCGCTCGAATTAAAGCGGGCGCTTATCTACATCAGATGCTGGTTTTCGATAACGGTACAACAGCTGTTTAGGAATGTGACAGTAGTCATCCGGGCGCCGCGTCAGTCGATCCTGATGCGCGGCAGCGCTTTTCACGTAGTGTGTTAGAGGCATCACTTCGACCACGACCCGCGACGCATCTGACCTCGAGCAGATCCACTCTTTCGCTCTACGCAGATGGGATGAATCCTTACTGTACACACCAGTCCGGTACTTCGCTCCGACATCGGTGCCCTGTCGATTCAGGCTGTAAGGATCAATGATTTCAAACAAGGCCTCGATTAATTGCTCAACCGATACCTGCTCTGGATCAAACTGGGTGCGCACACATTCGGCATAACCATTGTAGTCGCCTTGCCTCTGAGCAGTGGCACCGTTGGCTCGACCTGCTTCGGTTAAAACCACCCCTGGAACGTGCCGAAAAAACTCTTGGACCCCCCACAAGCAGCCGCCAGCAAAATAAAGCTCTTCATTGTTTGTTGTCATAGGAACAGGCAATTGCGTTGCTTGGTTTGCAACGCCCCACACCCAGAAGAGCTCAGGCCGTGGCACACGTCACGCACAATCGGACGTTTTTGAATCAAAGTCACAACCCACGCGTGCCAACTGAACTAGGGGCGCAGCCCATGATCTTACGAAACACTCGTGAGAAATGCAGCGGATCTTCGTAACCGAGCTCTCGCCCGACCGCGCCGACTTGGAGTT
>Ga0206125_10001500_pt1 | contig 27281 bp, 26 predicted proteins | sample Helgoland_Spring_4_FD_148598 | JGI IMG/M metagenome (GOLD analysis project Ga0206125, IMG submission 148598) | Pelagic subsurface seawater microbial communities from Kabeltonne, Helgoland, North Sea - Helgoland_Spring_Bloom_20160331_1 | ecosystem: Environmental > Aquatic > Marine > Epipelagic ... | reverse complement strand
AGAAGTTAATTTACACAATCAGGAAGGTCTTGAGGATGTCCAAGAATTCCTATCCAACTATCCAGATGCTAAAAACATTAATGGAACTCCGGAAAAAGCAACCGTACATTTTTTATTCAATGGAGGTTTAAACCTAAACGCGAACAATCATTTTTATTACAACGCTGCTTTTAACTATAAAAAACTACAAAGCTTTGCCAATTACAGAACTCCCTATTGGAGAACTACCGATTGGGGACTCCTCACTCCAATTGGAACTACTTATCAAGGTTACCATCCTAAGTTTGAAGGTGAACTCAAAGACTACAACGCCACTATTGGTATAAAAACAGATAAAAATGGATGGAAAACCGACGCTAGTTTTACCGTAGGAGGCAATTCACAAATCTATACAGTACCCAATACTGTAAACCGTTCTGAAACTGTATTTTTAGACGATGGAATTACACCAAAATACCAAGAAAACAGTCCCATATTATTCAATGCTGGTGGCTTGAAATTCACCCATTATGTTACGAACTTTGACGTTTCAAAATTATTGAGTCCAAAACTAAGTTTTGCTGCAGGTACAGAGTTTCGAATAGAAAGTTTTGAAACCATTGAAGGTGGGCTTCCATCTTGGGAAGGAGGTGGAAGCGATTCTTTCTCTGGCTATACTCCAAACGATTCATTTACTTCAAACCGTTACAATATTGGTGCTTACACCCAGTTCTCTCTGAATGTTACGGACGATTGGTTGATTGATGCCAGTGCTCGAATAGAAGATTATAGCGATTTTGGAAAGGAGTTTATTTGGAAAATATCCAGCCACCTTCAACTACTTGACAAAACACTCGCCTTAAGAACAGCACTTTCTACAGGCTTTCGAGCACCGTCTTTGCAACAAAGAAACCTGCAAAAATTACAATACAGTTTTGTTGCAGGTGAAGGTGTACAGAAAGAAATGTTAATAAACAATACCTCTTCAGAGGCTCAACAATTAGGCATTCCAAGTTTGTCGCCTGAAGAATCGTTAAATTTTACTTTGGGTCTAGAATACAATCCTACAAATCAGTTTGATATATCACTAGATTATTACATTATTGAAATTCATAATAGAATTGTACTGGGAAACCGAATCGAAGGTACAGAAAGTACAACCACCGATTTAGATGCCTTTTTGTTGGCAAATGACATTAAAGGGTTTAACTTTTTTTCCAATGCTTTAGACACACGTACAAGTGGTATTGATTTGATAAGTAATTATAAAAATATTTTGTTTTTAAAGGGAGTGTTACAGTTCCATTTATCTGCAAATTACAGCTTAGAAAACAAAGCCATCTCCCCTATCAAGAATCCTTCAATCATTGAAAATACCGGGCAGACAATTTTCAATGAGGAAATGCAGGCATTGCTCTTTACCGCAAGACCAGAATACAAAGTACTGTTGGGAATAGATTATAACATAGATAATTTTGATATACATCTTGGTAATCAGGTTATTGGACCGGCTTTATTTAGAAATAATGGTATGGACACCAATATAGCTGTAGAATTTGAAACCAAGGCTTTAACAGATTTAGGCCTGAGTTATGCTATAAACAAAAAAACAAATGTTTTTCTGGAAGCAAAAAACATATTCAATGTTTTACCTGAATGGAAGTTCAAGGCACTAAACAACGATGGCACAACATTATTGTCTGACCCTAGTGCTGTTAATAAACAATCGAACTTGATAACTTTTAATCAACGATATAGTCAAAACACTTATGACGGTTCTCACTTTAACTATTTGGGTACACGATTTATCATGGGGTTAAGGTATTCTTTCTAATTCAAAACCAAAAAAAAAGCTCCTCAATCTGAGGAGCTCATAGGTTTTATCAAAAAGTTTATTCTCCGTGCATAAACGCCTTTTTTCCTAATAATTCTTCTTCTGTCTCTACAATTTCTTCATCAGGAATACAACAGTCTACCGGACAAACGGCAGCACATTGCGGTTCATCGTGAAAACCTTTACATTCTGTACATTTGTCTGGTACAATAAAATATACTTCATCATCTACAGCTTCCTGATCTTCGTCTGCATTTGTTTTTTTACCATTAGGTAATACAATATCTCCTGATAACTCAGTACCATCTGAATAACGCCAATCCTCTGCACCTTCATAAATTGCATTGTTTGGACATTCTGGCTCACATGCGCCACAATTGATACATTCGTCTGTTATTATAATTGCCATTCTTTTTTTTCTAAATATTATAAGTTACAAAAATAACAAAAGTTTTGTAATTCTTGCGTTTTGAGTCTCGATTCTTTAATTGTTATTCAATACACCATTTAGTATCCACAATCGCAAACAGTTAGCCATTGTTTCAACTCATATATTATACAGAAGCTGTTTTAAAAACTCCTTTATTCAAAGCTCTCAATGCTTCAATCTTATGCTCGGTATTGACTACCAAGGAAACATTGTAATTGCTTCCACCATAAGAAATCATTCGAATTGGAATGTTAGTCAAACTGTCAAAAATTGCTGTACTCGCACCACGTTGTTGGTGAGAAAAATCTCCTGCTAAACAAATAATAGATTGTTCAGTGTCTACTTCAACACTACCAATTGACTCCAATTCTCTAGTTATGTCCTCCAAGCTACTTGTGTCATCTATTGTGATAGAAACAGCAACTTCCGAAGTAGTTACCATATCAATAGCTGTTTTATACTTCTCAAAAACTTCAAAGATATTCTTTAAAAAACCATAGGCCATTAACATTCGGTACGACTTAATTTTAAGTACAGTTATACCATCCTTGGCAGCAATGGCGCGCACACCGTTTGGCACTTTACAATTTTTTATAATGGTTCCAGCCGAGTTAGGGTGAAAAGTATCTTTTAACAGTACAGGAATGTTCTTTTCTTTCGCAGGAATTACACTTTGGGGGTGTAATATTTTAGCTCCAAAATATGCAAGCTCAGCGGCTTCATCGAACGATATTTCTTTTAATGAAAAAGTATGATCAACATAGCGAGGATCGTTGTTGTGCATTCCATCGATATCTGTCCAAATTTGAATTTCTTCAGCTGCAATTGCCGCGCCAATCAAAGAGGCCGAATAATCGCTCCCCCCTCTTTTTAAATTGTCTATCTCTCCATCATGACTCAAACAAATATACCCCTGCGTCACAAACAACTCCGTGGTTGCATTTGCTTTTATAATTTCACCCAAACTTTCAGTGATATAAGCAGCATCAGGTTCTCCTTTTGGATCAATTCGCATAAAGTCAAATGCCGACAATAATTGAACATCCGATTTTATTTCGTTCATATACATAGTGAACAAGTTGGTAGAAAGAATTTCTCCCTGTGCTACAATAATTCTTTCAATTGCAGCAATCACGTCAACAGAACCTTCATGAGCATAAGATCCAATGAAATCAAAACGTTCTTCTACAAAAGCACTTGCTTGTTGGGTGTATTCCTTGCTCTCAAATAAATTTTCAACTACATCTTTATAGCGAGCTATCAACATTGCAATTACTTCCTTCGCCTCATCAAAAGCTCCATTTCCAATATGGTCGGTTATTTGATGTAAAACATTGGTTGTTTGAGACATTGCCGATAAAACGACAATTTTTGGTCCCTCAATATTCGAGACAATACTCGCTACCTCTTTTATGCTTTTAGGACTTCCTACTGAAGTGCCTCCAAATTTTAAAACTTTCATTATTCTTTATTTAAAACATCACATTCTCTTTCTCGATTCCTTAATTTTCGTAACGATACAAACATCGAATCTCGTAAAAAATGTTTTGCAAAAATCCTTCAATTGTGAATCTACTGCAAAAAATTGTAATATATTTACACTTTGTTACAAATTGTTTAGATTTAAACATTTAAAATAATTTTTTCTACACTAAAAGGGGTGTTAAAAGGTTATTACACGTTATTTCCGCAAATTTTGAATTTTAGATTGTCATGAAAACCATTCAAGAATCCGTAGAAAGCATCATTCGAAAAACTCCTTTTTATGAAGAGGCACTGAACGACAAATTGATCAACGTATCTTCACTGGCACGTGCTATTCAAGAGGATGTTGAGAAAGACTTAGGAAAAGAGGTGAAATCGGGCGCTATCATGATGGCTATTAATAGACTCTCTCCTTCTAACCTTTTGCGAATTCGTAAGAATATTAAAAAATTCACGTTTTCCTTAGGTGACTTTATAGTGCGTTCTAATCTGTGTAACTTTACCTATAAAAACACTCCGAGTCTATTAAAATCTATCACCTCACTTCTCTCAGAGATTGGGGAAGATAAAGATTATTTCTTTACCATTTCGCAAGGGATATTTGAGACGAATATTGTGACCAGCAAAAATTTAGAAGAGAAGGTAAAGTCTTTGTTTTCAAAAGAAATCTTGATTTATTCACATGTCGACCTCGCTTCTATCACCATTAAGTTACCCAAAACAAATGTGGAACAGTCTGGGGTCTATTATTTTATTTTAAAACAATTGGCTTGGGCCGGAATTTCGGTACAAGAAATTATTTCTACCACGCACGAAATGACCATTGTTGTAAAGGAAGAAGATGTCAATAGTACCTTCTCCATATTGATCGACATGAAGAAAAAATAAATAACTTAAGGAAGTACAAGTTCAGAATCTACCTTTTCTTGAGTTATAAATACGGGGTTTTGAAATTCTGAAACAAAAGCATCTACTATCTCTTCAATATGTTGTCTATTTTGTGAGGTATTGGCATGAACAATCACAATTAGTATGGTTTCTTGGTATGATTCCCCCTCTCTCAAATACCCTTCACCATATAATTCGGTGAACCCTTCAAAACGCGGCCCTATTTCTGTAAGTTTAAAATTACCCCAGTCTTCATTAGAAATATCGTTTACCAAACCAAAATAAAAAGTAGTGCTTATGTCTTTATAAATATCTATTTCAGTTTTCGAACTGCAACTATACATATGGCTTATTATACATAGTCCCGCCAATAATTTTGTTATTAATTTCATAATATGTCATGTAATTTACACAACAAACATACTAATATTTTTTAACATTATTTAATACTATTCCGTCATTGTATATGTTATTTTAAAATGAGGTGTAATCGAAGTAGAATCCTTCTTAGCATCTTTTGGCCTGTTAATTTCAATGTCGTTTTCTGCGTCCAATTCGTTCAAATATTTTTCTAGCCGGCCAATTCTACCATTTTCATATTGTTCCACTAAAGCCGTTAGTTTTTCTTGTTTTATAGCTAGTACACTGGCATCTTCAACAGACAAGTCGACGGTTTTGGCCTTTTTATTTACATAAGCTACGAAATCATCCCTTTCTGTAATAACAGGGATGTTCTTCTTTTTCATGTATTTTTTCTCTAATTCATTCACTGCAATACGTACGCGCTCTTGGTCTTTATTGTTTACGTATTTTAAGGATACTTTTAAACCTTTTTTCTTTTTTTTCAACGATTGTAATATTTTCACTTGTTTTTCCCGTTCAGATGTAATAGTCGTGTCTAAATAGTTGTATTGAATAACTTCCAATTCCTCTTTATTGGCACCTACCATACCGGCGAGTAATTTCCCGGGAGATGCGGCTGTTTTAATAATTAAATTTCTGAATGCGTCCCAGATAACCCCTTTAATTTCGACATCAGATTCTTCCATATCACCTTCAACAGGAACATCCATACGCACAATTCCTCTATTATCTTTTAAGAGAAACACGGCAAATTTCACAGGTACATTGTATTCGCCTCCATTTTTATCTCCCAACGAAATATTATGGATAATCACCTTGTTTTCACTTTTTAGGTAGTTGTTAGAGACAGTGGTGTTTGCTTTGTAATGCAGTTCTCCTTTGTAAATTGGAATGCCTAAATAATCTAGTGAATACGGATTTAAATCTTTTAATTTTAACCCAGAAACATCATACACCATTTCCAATTCTTGATCTGCTTTTTTAGGGTTGAAATTAAAGTCGATTACCAAATTCCCGGTCTTGTTCATTTCCATTTCGGAATGCGTTTCCAACCAAGTGGTACCATTATTTATGGCACTGGTCTGTACACTAAGATTGGAAAGTTCGTAGTAAAATGGGCTTGAGGTACGCGCATCTTTTAAGGCCATTTTACCCTTGTTGATTTTAAACGACTCAACGGAGTACATGACATCATTTTCCAAACTATCCACTTCTTTTTGATTGGTCGGTTCATCGGCCGGAGCTTCTTTTACTATCCTTTCTATATTTGTTGTCTTTTCATATCTAACAAAATCTACAAATGGACTGTCTAATATGACGGTTCCGATTTCAAATTGTTGTTTGAGTGGCGTCATCTTTTGTATCGGACAATGTAAATTAGTAAAGGAAAATATTGGTTTATCATCCTTACTGGTTAAAGAAAATTGAGATACATCAACTGTCCCTTTAACGCTTAAGTCTTCAAAATTCCTAGTACTCCCTTCAAAAGCGAGTTCAGTACTTAAAAAGCCATTTAGGTCTTTAAATTCAACTGTGTTTTTCAAATATTTTTCAACAGAATTAATCGCTAACGAATCTATTTTTATTTGTGCCGAAAAATCACCCATCACCGGGTCAAATGCTGTTGACGAAGTAAAACTTCCACCGTCGGTAAAACGAAACCTTAGATCGGCATTGCTTTTTTCTTCTTGATTCCATTCGATGTTTGGAATAAAAAAGTTTATATTGTCTATGTCGAAATCCTCATTTACTACCCGATCTGTAAAATTTAAATCAGCATTTACAAACTCAATATTAGAAACACTAAATTTTAATTCTTCTGATATTTCTTGTTCCTGAATTGTGTCTTTCGGACTGGCATAAAAAGAAACAAGGCTGTCAAAATTGAACAGTGAATCATTTTCTTTTACAAGGGTAGTCTTCAAACTTTTTAAATATAACTGTTCAACCACTATTTTTGACGTAAAGTATTGGTAAGGCTCTGTATCTAATAACAAGGTATCAAAAGACACAAAGGGAGTGGTGCGATCTGCCTCATACATTTTAAAATCTATGGCCTGAACAGTAGCGGTAAAATAATTTATTTTTAACTCGGTTAAACTTACTCTTCTTCCCAACCAGGCCTCACTGTTATCTTCCAATAAATTTCTAATAATAGTAGGACTACTCCATAAAAGTAGGCTCAAAAGAATGATTATGCTTATACTAATTTTTGTTATTTTGTTTTTCAAAGTAGAAGGAAACTAAAAATGAATACTTTTTTTGTATATGAATACCATACGTAGCTAAATATACAAAAATTAGTCTTCTTTTTTTAAGAGTTCGATATGTCTTAACAATCGTTTAGTTGCCAATTTTAAAGTACCATTATACACCCCTCTAATTCTACCTTTTTTATCGATCAATAAAAAATTTTCTGTATGTATAAATGTACTGGCCTCCTGTGTTTTTACAAAATCTTCGTCAGAAAAATACGCGGTTCTCGCCAATTCGTAAATCGCTTCTTTGTCTCCTGTTACTAAATTCCATTTTTCAGCATTTATTCCATAATTGTCAGCATATTTTTTAAGCACAGGAACAGAATCTAAATCGGGCGTTACAGAATGCGACAATAACAAAACGTCTGGATCATTCTTGTAGGTATCTTGTAGAGTTTTCATATTCATACTGAGTTGTCGGCATATACCGGTACAGCTTGTAAAGAAAAAATCGGCTACATAAATCTTCCCTAAATAATCAGCTCTTGTAATTTTTTCACCTTCTTGATTGATAAAAGAAAAATCGGGAATCTTATGAATATTTTGATACGCCTTCGTGCCTTTCTCAATCCATTCTGGCGTAAAGTCTGCCGAATTGAAAAAAGGAAGTGTTACAACCGAATCGTTAGGCACTACTTTTTGTTTTTTTTCACATGATATAAGTATGCAAATGAGTGCGTATAAAAAGATTCTTATAAATTTCATATATTTTTAATTACATGGTAGATATGGCATCGCATTTTTTAAGTCCTATCAATCCAAATCGTTCTCCATCCTTTACAACGTAATTTGCACGAATGTTTCCATTTGGTTGATACAATTTCTGACTTCCCTCCTCTTTTCCATTTGCATAATGAAAATCTCTGTATAGGGTTCCATCCTCAAACCATTCTTTCATGGTTCCTTGGTATGCTCCTTTATCATTGAAATAAAACTCAAACTTTCGATTCTTATTAGGCCACCAGCCTTTGTGCAATCCAATTTTAATTCCTTTATTATAAAATCGTTCCATTGCCAAAACACCACTAACATACCACTTTTCTTCTTTGCCATGTTTTCTTCCATGGTTGTAAGTACAGCTATAAGCCAACGCGTTTGTATTGTGATAGGTAACAATATTCCCTGAAAACGGTTTTCCCATATACATGGTAACTCCATTTTCAACATGCAAATTCACATCCGACTTAAGCAGCCTATTTGGACTTTTTTCACATCCAAAAGCAATTAGAAAAATTAGGAAAATGTAGGCAGAATAACGCATGGTATTTATCTTGAAATATTACCTGGTGTTCCGTAAAAACCATCTCCGTTTATATAAGGATCATCTGCTGTTATATGGTAATGATAGATTCCATCAGGAAATTCTAGTGTAGCACCGTAATACCCATGAAATTCGTCCAAATCTTGTGAAGAAATTGTTACATCATTCTCCTTGGGTCCATATACAGGAAAACCATCTGCCAACAATCCTAACAACGCATCTTCTCCATAAGTTGTTGTCAAATAGGTAGGCTCTATATGATAATGATAGGCACTTGTTCCTGTTGGATGTCCTAAGTATTGATCGAAGGAATTAATTTCTCCATCTAACGCCGAGCGTCCTGCAGCGTATTGATTAAAAAACACGACCCCGTTTCTAGAAATCCCCATGGGTCCCATTGGTGTTTCTTCGTTAGTACTTGCCGCCTCAGGATGCAAAGGAATGGTAAAGGTTATATCTTGTTCACCAATTCTATTCGGGTTTAAATTAAATGCATTGTTTGTACCGTTATAGGCTTCATACAAATCGTCATGCCAAGCGGTATCTAAGTAATACGGACTTGTGTGATTTGGTAAATTTGTTGTTGAAATAATCACATTATTCCCACTAATTTCGTAAGTTACTACAGACGAATGCTCAGAAAAAACAGATAATATAGCGCTAATATCATAGTCGGTCTCAGAAGGTTCTGTAGTTGTATCATCTGGATCATCTGTCGTATCATCAACTGGTTCTTCAGTTGTGTCATCAATAATTTCATCTTCTTGAGAATTGGATGTACAATTCACAAAAAAGAGCAATCCAACAAATAGGAATACAAACGAACGGCTTATTTTTTTTAGGGCTAATGTCTTCATGGGGGGATTTTTAAAATTAGTTATTATTTAGGACTTAGATTTGTACTTTTGGTTTAATCTTATAGTATTAAAACAATTGAAAACTAAAATACCCTACCACAAAAACATAGTAGCAGAAAAATATTCATATTAAATAAATCAAAACTATATTTGTACATCCAAACATGTAATATATGAAAATTGTTTTTGCCACGCATAACAGAAATAAAGCCGAAGAGGTAGCGGCTTTGTTATCTCAGATAGAGATACTCTCTTTGTCCGACATTAATTGTCATGAGGATATTCCTGAGACTTCAGAGACCTTGGAAGGAAACGCAATTCTAAAAGCAAATCATATCACAGAAAATTATAAATTAAATTGTTTTGCTGATGACACGGGGTTAGAAGTTGCCGCATTAGATGGTGCTCCTGGTGTTTATTCTGCTCGTTATGCTGGACCAGACAATGATGCTTCAGCAAATATGGAAAAATTGCTCAGTACCATGAAAGGTGTTGACAATCGGAATGCTCGGTTTAGAACAGTCATCGCCTTGCATATAGATGGAAACCAGTATTTGTTTGAGGGTGTGTGCGAAGGGATTATTCTCAAAAAAAAATCGGGCACAGAAGGTTTTGGGTACGACCCTATTTTTCAACCTAAAGGATACAATCGGTCCTTTGCTGAAATGAGCATGGAAGAAAAGGGGAAAATTAGCCACAGAGGTATAGCTGTTTCAAAACTCATTTCTTTTTTAAACAACTTGTAATTTGTGAAGAAAATAAAGAGCTCATATACAAAATCTACCGTAGGCATGCTAATTCTTTTAGTATTGGTGTGGTTTCTAAACATTAACTTGGGCTCTATTCATATCCCTTTCAAACAATTCGTTGCCATTTTACTGAACTCCCCAGTTGAAAATGAAAGTTGGCGCTATATAGTATTGCACTTTAGAATACCTAAATCAATCTCAGCTATTTTAGTAGGCTCTGGACTCGGCATTAGTGGTTTGTTAATGCAAACACTCTTTCGAAATCCATTGGCAGGTCCCTTTGTCCTAGGAATTAGCTCAGGAGCCAGTTTAGGCGTTGCAACACTTTTGTTAGGTGCTTCAGCAATCGGTGGCGTTTTCAGCAGCATTGCAGTCTCAAATTGGAGTATTTCCATCGCGTCTAGTTTGGGTTCATTTATGGTGCTTTCGGCTGTGTTAATTGCTGTAAAGCGAATTCGAAACACCATGTCAATACTAATCATTGGGCTTATGTTTGGTAGTATCAGTGCAGCCATTATCAATGTCCTAAGTTATTTTAGCAGTGCCGAAGAATTGCAACAATTTATTTTTTGGAGTTTTGGTAGTTTGGGCAATCTTAGCTGGGAAGAGCTCGGGGTTTTTGCTTCTATTCTTTTCATAAGCTTCCTATTCCTTATACTGGTGATAAAGCCATTAAACTCATTACTATTAGGTGAAAACTACGCGAGAAGTCTGGGAATCAATTTAAAACAAACACGTTATATCGTTCTTATTGTAACCAGTCTTATTACAGGTGTGATTACTGCATTCTCGGGCCCTATTGCATTTATAGGATTGGCAGTTCCCCATTTGACCAAATTAATTTTTACGACCTCTAATCACAGAATATTATTACCCGCAGTTGCTATCCTTGGTGCAATTCTAATGCTTATTTGTGATTCCATTGCTCAGGTGCCTACAAGTGAATATACACTCCCCATCAATGCAGTTACCTCTTTATTCGGAGCGCCCATCGTGATATGGTTACTCGTTCGTAAACATAAAACCGTTTTGTAATATGGAAATGAAGAACATCCTTAAAGCATCTAAACTCTCTATAGGCTACGCTCATAAAAAGGGAAACTATAGCATTGCAAATGACATTAGTTTTGAGCTTACAAAGGGAAAAATGGTATGCCTTCTTGGAAAAAATGGAATTGGAAAGTCAACGTTATTGCGAACACTTTCAAAAATGCAACCCCCATTAAACGGTAGTGTTTTTGTCGACGAAACCAATTTGAATTCAATCTCAGAAACTTTATTGGCTCAAAAAATGAGTGTTGTTCTCACAGAACGCATCCCTGAAAGTCAACTTACTGTATTTGAACTTGTGGCATTGGGCAGACAGCCATATACCAACTGGCTAGGAAAACTAAATGATCAGGATTATAAAAAAATACAATATGCCTTGGAGCAAGTTGGGATTTCAGACATCCAATCCAAAAAAAATTATGAGTTGAGCGATGGACAGCTTCAAAAAGTTATGATTGCGAGGGCTTTGGCTCAAGACACCTCACTTATTATTCTTGATGAACCCACGGCTCATCTCGATATACATCATAAAATTGAGGTATTCAATATTTTAAAAGCCCTCGTCAAAAACACAAAAAAAACCGTAATATTATCGACTCATGAAGTCAATTTAGCACTAAAAATGGCGGATGAATTGTGGCTCATGACCGAAAACGATTTTAAAAGTGGCACACAAGAAGAACTTATTGCTTTAAAGGAACTCGACAAATTATTTCCTCAAGATCTCATTCTTTTTAATCCGAAAAGCAAACAATTTGAAATAAATAACTGATATTTAAAGGCTGTAATTTTGTAAACATAACAGATTCCTTATGAAAACAATACACTTTTTTTATGCAATCCTATTAGGTATTCTCATTTCTTGTAACGCATCTAGAAATTCATTAAACCACGAAAATAAGTCTGTAGAAACTTATGCCAATACCATTACATTAGAAGAACTAAAAGCAAACTTATACGAAATTTCATCGGATGCATATGAAGGGAGAGACACCGGAGAACCCGGTCAGAAAAAAGCGGCAGAATTTTTAAAGAAACAATACAAAGAAAGTGGTCTGACAACGCCAATAGGAGATGACGATTATTTTCAAGAAGTGCCAAAGTCTTTCCTTCCAGGAGGTATAAAGGCCTCTGAAAATGTTGTCGCCTATATAAAGGGTTCAGAATTCCCAGAAGAGATTCTTGTTCTTACCGCTCATTACGATCATATTGGCACAGAAGGTGAAGAAATATTTAATGGTGCAGATGACGACGGCTCAGGGACTGTAGCTATTTTGGAAATAGCTGAAGCTTTCCAACAAGCAGTAAATGCTGGTAACGGGCCCAAGCGCTCCATACTTTTTATGAACCTAACTGCAGAAGAAAAAGGATTGTATGGCTCGAAGTGGTATGTGGCCAATCCATTATTCCCTTTAGAAAATCATATTGCCAACTTAAATATTGACATGATTGGTAGGGTTGATGCTGCCCATGAAGCCAATCCTAACTTTATCTACCTTATAGGTTCCGACAAGTTAAGTACGGAATTGCATGAACTTTCAGAAGAAGTAAATGATTCCTATATTCAATTGGATCTAGATTACACCTATAATGATATCAACGACCCTAATAGATACTATTACCGTTCTGATCACTATAATTTTGCCAAAAACAACATTCCTGTTATCTTTTATTTTAACGGCGTACATGAAGATTACCACAAAGTGACAGATACACCTGAAAAAATAAATTATAAACTGCTTACAAAAAGGACCAAACTCATCTTTTATACCGCTTGGGAGATTGCCAATAGAAAGGCTAGATTGGTGGTTGATAAAAAGTAATTCTTTAGCTTTTTTATTAATAAAGGGCTGAAAAAACAGCAATTAATACAGATTCTCTAAGAAAATAGATGAAATATTATTTTTTTTTAATCGAATTTCTTTGAAATCAAACAATTTTATTATATTGCCAACATATCAGTAATAAATGCATTCAAAAATACAGTTGTAAAAAATATGGAAATATTAAAAAAAGCTTTGGAATTTGAAGAGAATGTTTCAACATTTAAATCTAGAGATGAACGCATTCGTGCTTCACATACTGCAAAGGAACTTGTTTTGTCTTTGAATGAAATTTACAAAGTTGACAAAGATCCTGAAATTATGGATGTTATGAAACGAATTACTGCTATCAAACAAAAATTTGAAAAAAGATTGAAAGGTAGATTAACTCCTTAATCAATTATTTTTTTGAATTAATTCTTTTAATTCGGTCACGACATAGGCTATCTCCTCTTTAGTGGTAAGCATACTAAAAGACAAACGTAAAGAAGTCTTCAATGTCTCTTCCACAGGCAACACAGCTCTTAATACATGTGAACCATTGTTAGCACCACTTTGGCAAGCACTCCCCCCTGAAACCGCAATACCTTTTAAATCTAGATTGAATAACAGAAATGGCAGTTCAATTGGCAGTCTTATATTTAATACTGTCACCGTAGTTTGAGCAAGATTATCTGAACCACCATTGAAACGAATCTCAGGTACTTCTTTTTTAAACAGATTAATACAATATTGTTTCAGGTCTTTAATATACTGAACATCTTCAGCAACTTTTGATGTGCATATTTCTAAAGCCTTAGCCATACCAATAATTGTATGTACACCTTCAGTACCAGCCCTCGCACCTTTTTCTTGCGAACCTCCTAACAACATAGGCTTCACACCATATCCTTTTTTAAAATAAGCAAAACCCACACCTTTAGGGCCGTGAAACTTGTGTGCACTAGCCGAGATAAAATCCACACCTAGTAAAGACAAATCCAAATCAAAGTGACCAATGGCTTGCACGGCATCAGAATGAAATAACGCATTGTATTCTCTACAAATTCCAGCTGTTTTCTCTAAATCTAAAATAGTTCCTATCTCGTTGTTTACAAACATCAAACTCACCAAGGTCTTATGCTTGTTATCTGCTAACAATGCTCTTAGATGTACCAAATCTACGATACCATTAGAATCTACACCAACATAATCAATTTGAACCTGAGAAGAAATTTTTAGTTCCTCAATTGTATTTAGTACCGCATGGTGTTCAATTTCAGTTGAAATTATCCTGGTAACTCCTAAATTTTGTACGGCATTGGTCAATATCAAATTGTTGGCCTCTGTGCCCCCAGAAGTAAAAATTAATTCACTAGCAGCTACCCCTAATTGTTTGGCGATGGTTTTACGGGCGTTCTCGATGGCAGCCTTTGCCGTCCTACCAAACTGATGCGTGGAAGATGGATTGCCATACATACTGCGCATTGCATTTGACATTTCAGTAATCACTTCTTCAAATACTGGAGTACTGGCAGCATTATCTAAGTACACTTTTTTCATACAAATAGTCTTTAATATTTGAAATTATGATGTTGTCACACCTAAACTTATAACAAATGTATGTCAATTAAAATTAACGAAAAAACACTTTTACCATTCTCTTGAAAACCATTACATTTGCTGTACAAACCATCATCGATGAAAATATTTAAACTTCTGGTTATTATGTTAGCCGTCATGGCCTGTGATGACGGAGATTTTAACGTGCCTTCTTTTGATTTTGACAACGTTGCCATCAATAATTGTGGGGATCTTGTCATGACTAAAATTAGCAGTTCTTCTACAGAGTCATTAATTCTAAAGCTCGATGTAGACAATACAGATGACATCTTCTTTAAAACACCTTTGACCAACGCTGTTTACAATATTTCAAGTACGAGTGAACATAATTTTTACTACCGTATTTTTAATGGAACCATTGGTACCGATTATTTTTGTCAAGAAATTCCACCGGTAGAACCAACCGTTTCAGAACAATGGATTGGAAGTGGTGAATTGGTTATCAACAATACCATTTCTTATGATGATAACGACAATGTAGACGCTGAAATAGAAGACAGAAATGGCGATCGTGATCCAACCAATGACGATACAGATGGTGATGGTTATCCCGACTATATCGATACGGATGATGATGGCGACAATATTACAACACTAAGTGAAGATTTGGACGGAGACGGAGACCCAACAAATGACGATACCGATTTGGATGGAATTCCAAACTACCTAGATGACGATGATGATAATGATGGTATTTTATCGATAAACGAATCAAAAACAGCAGATGTCGATGTTGACACTATTGTCGATTATTTGGATGATGACCATCCAGAAAACAGTATAGAAGCCGGAACTCCAGCTACAAATAATTTCAGTTATAATTACACGATGTTATTAGAGTTTACAACGCTCAATCTAACAAGTGATTCAAGTGAAGCCATCAACTACCCAGACGGATATACATTTGGAACAAAAACGGGTTCTTTTACTACGAGCGAAATTCCTGTGGAATAATCGAGTGTCTAGTTTTGCTTTAACGTACGTTTTGAAGTATGTAAACTTCCGTAGCGCCTAATCCATATTTTTGATAGGAAGCTTGCGAAGTTTTAACCGGATATTTAGCAAATAAATACCCTAACTCTTGTTGCAACACCCCTTCTCCAACACCATGAATAAATACAATTCTTGGAATTCGTTTGCGCATTGCAAATTCTAATTTATGTTTTGCCGTGTGAATTTGAAGATCTAGAATTTCAAAATTAGACATCCCTTTTTTTGACTTTACCAAATGTTGTATATGCAAATCCACCTCCACAGGAGGATGTAACTCTGCTTTCTTTTGTTTGCTTTTTACAACTACTTTTCTTCCTGGCTTTTCAAATTTCTTTTGTTGAAAAAAGTGATTATTAATATCCGTAAAACGAGATAATTCCCCTTGATCTTGTTCAATTTTCACCAAAAGTCTTTCTTCGAATTTCAATTCAAAACCGTGTTCATCACAAACCACTATCTGAGTACCGTCAACAGCTACAACAACACCTCGTATTTGCGCATCTAATACCGCAACTTTGTCTCCTTTACAAAATTTCATGACACTTCTAAAACTGCGTTAAACCTCCCTGTTCCTGTCATAAGGAATCTGTGACAACAAATACTCTATGGAATTGATCCTAGCTAATGTTTTACGATTGGCTTTTATAATTTTCCAAGGAATACCTTCTTCTTTTGTGTTGTCAAACATTTTTGTTTTGTACACCGTGTAGGCATCCCATAATTCCTGTGCCGCCCTGTCAACATCCGTCATTTTCCATTGTTTTAACGGATCTTTCTGAATGTCTTCAAAACGTTTGGCTTGCTCTTTCTTATTAATAGACATATAAATCTTGACCAAACGAATTCCAGATTGGGTAATCATCCGTTCAAAGTCATTCACCTGACTCATAAAGATGTCATATTCTTCTTGGGTACAAAAATTGTTTACAGGCTCTACAACTGCCCTGTTATACCAACTTCTATCGAAAAAAACAATTTCACCTGCTTTTGGAAATTTCTCAATATATCGCTGAAAGTACCACTGTGTTTGTTCTTCTTTAGTTGGCTTTGAAAGGGCTACAATTCTAAAATGTCTAGGATTGATTCTTTCAGTGATCCTTCTAATTGCTCCACCTTTACCAGCAGCATCCCTTCCTTCAAACAACACAATAACGCGTTCGTTCTTTTCTATAACCGAAGCCTGCATTTTAATCAATTCGGCTTGTAATTTTTTCAGCTTCTTTTCGTAATCATAAATACGAAGTGCCCTATCAATACTTACTGAATCTTTCGCCAACAACCCTTTAATTCCTAGCTTGGTGTTCAATTTATCTATTACAGATTTCCCTTTCTTCATTTCCATAAAATCGCCTACAATTTATTTTGTACTTCTATTCTTTGAATCGATTAATCAATTTGGTGTGAGGACCTAAAATAATGCATTATTACATTTGGATCAGGCAATAAAGTTGTCTTTGACTCTTCTTTCCCTTCGTAATTAAACTTCGACAATACATATCGAATACATTCCAACCTAGCCGTTTCTTTATTATTCGTTTTTACAATTACCCATGGGCTGTAACTCGTATGCGTTTTACTATACATCTGTTCTTTGTAATAGGTGTATCGATCCCAAAGTTCCTGACCTTTTTGGTCTACTGGACTAAACTTCCAACGTTTTAAAGGGTTTTGCATTCTCGAATTAAAGCGTTTTTGTTGTTCTTCTTTCGAAATTGACAACCAAAATTTAATGATAATCAATCCGTCTTCATACAGCATATGTTCAAATTCTGGTACTTGAGACATAAACTCATCGTATTCTTGTTCATTACAAAATCCCATAACAGGTTCCACGACCGCTCTATTGTACCAGCTTCTATCATAAAAGACAATCTCACCAGGGTCTGGCAACTCTTTGATATAACGCATAAAATACCATTGCCCTTTTTCAATCTCGGTAGGTTTGTTCAAAGCCACCAAACGCGATGACCTAGGACTCAAATGTTCCATAAATCTACGAATAGCTCCTCCTTTTCCTGCGGCATCTCTTCCTTCAAAAATTACGGCTACACGTTTGTTATTCTTGGCAACCCATTGTTGTAATTTCACCAATTCCATTTGCAGCTTTTTCAGCTCTTCTTCATATTCTATGGTATTCAGAATTTTGGTAAACTTTTCACTTTTGTCCGCAAGAATCGCTTTCAATTCTGCTTTAGAACTAACCTTTTCTATCTCCTCTATGGTTAAGTGTTGATCTTTCTTCATAGTTTTTGAACTGAGTATAAATACTCTTCTCCTTTTTTTTTATTGAACTCTAATTTCCTATTTCACTTAAAAACTTAATTCGCATCAAGCGCAATTCTTCCTCTTCATAATCTCCGTCGAATTCATCCAAAGCTTCCTGAATATCATCCGACTCAGCTTCCATAAAATACTCCATAATATCCTCCTGTTGATCTTCATCCAAAATGTCATCAATACAATAGGAAATATCCAATTTAGTTCCAGAATACACGATGGTTTCAATTTCTTTTATCAACGCATCCATTTCCAAACCTTTTGAACTTGAAATATCTTCAAGCGACAGTTTCCTATCTGTATTTTGAATGATATAGAGTTTTAAACCAGATTTCACACCTGTACCCTTTACAATAAGATCATCCGGTCTGGTAATGTCATTTTCTTTTACATAGCCTTCAATAAGCGTGACAAATTCCTTTCCAAACTTCTTTGCTTTTCCATCTCCAACCCCATGTACATTAGATAGTTCTTCTAATGAAATTGGATAACGCAATGCCATGGCTTCAAGGGATGGGTCTTGAAAAATTGCAAATGGAGGAATCCCTTTTTTCTTCGCCATCTTCCTTCTTAAATCTTTAAGAATGGCCATTAATTTTTGATCGCTTACGCCACCAACTGCTTTCGACGTTACCACGCCATCTCCTACGGTATCTTCCTGACTGTATACATGATCAGCAGTCATCATAAATGACTTTGGATTTTCAATGAAATCCAATCCTTCTTGTGTCATTTTTAAAACGCCATACTGTTCAATTTCTTTGCGTAAATAATTCACAACCAAAGTTTGTCGAATCAAAGCCATCCAATAATCTGCTTTGTGTTTTTTTCCGATGCCAAAAAAATCACGTTCTGGTGTTTTATGAGAATTCAGCATTGCATTTTCTTTTCCAATCAACGTAGCAACAATGTCTTTGGCTTTATATTTTTCTTTGGAATCTCGAACTACTGTTAACAACGATTTTACTTGCTCCTGTGCCTCTACTTTGGGTTTTGGGTTCTTAGTATTATCATCCATATTGGCACCCAAACCATTCACTTCATCGAATTCTTCTCCAAAATAATGCAGTAGATATTTACGTCTACTCATAGATGTTTCCGCGTAGCCAACAACTTCTTGCAACAAGGCATGTCCTATTTCTTGTTCAGCAACGGGCTTACTCGCCATAAACTTTTCTAATTTCTCGATGTCCTTATACGCATAATAAGCCAAACAATAGCCTTCACCATCATCTCTCCCCGCACGACCTGTTTCTTGATAATAGCTCTCCAAACTCTTGGGTATGTCATGATGAATCACAAAACGCACATCGGGCTTATCAATCCCCATTCCAAATGCAATTGTGGCAACGATAACGTCTGTATCTTCCATCAAAAACATATCCTGATGCTTTGCCCTGGTCTTGGCATCTAGTCCGGCATGATACGGCATTGCTTTGATTCCATTAACTTGTAAAATCTGGGCTACTTCTTCTACTTTCTTTCTACTCAAACAATAAATCACACCAGACTTACCTTGGTAGCCTTTTACAAAACGAATGATATCGCTGTAGATATCTTTTGTTTTTGGACGTACATCGTAAAAGAGATTGGGCCTATTAAAAGAAGCCTTGAAAGTATTGGCATCAGACATTCCCAATGACTTCAATATATCTTCCTGAACTTTTTCGGTAGCGGTGGCGGTTAAACCTATCACCGAAACATTGTCTATGTTCTTTATAATCGTGCGAAGATTTCGATATTCTGGTCTAAAATCGTGTCCCCATTCCGAAATACAATGTGCCTCATCTATGGCAACAAAAGAAATCTTTTGAGTCTGTAAAAATTGAACATATTCTTCTTTAATTAGTGATTCCGGAGCAACGTAAAGAAGTTTTGTAATGCCATTGACAATGTCTTCTTTAACTTTCGTTACTTCCGATTTGTTAAGTGAAGAATTTAACACGTGTGCAATGCCATCATTTTCGGAAATTCCACGAATTGCATCCACCTGATTTTTCATCAATGCTATCAATGGAGAAACAACAATTGCAGTGCCTTCTTTCATTAATGCAGGTAATTGATAACATAGCGATTTCCCTCCTCCTGTTGGCATAATAGCAAAGGTATTCTCTCCTGCAACTATACTTCTTATAACATCTTCTTGTAAACCTTTAAATTTTGAAAACCCGAAAAACTTTTTTAGGGGACCATGTAAATCAATTTCCTTTCTATTCATTACCTTTCTTAATCTAATTTTAGATACATTTGCAAATAAAGGTATCACTTTTTTTTATTCTACAAAATTAAAACTTTTGAAAAATACAAATACGATTATAGAGAACGCAAAGCAAACTATTGAATTAGAAAGCAATGCTATTGCGAATTTAAAGAATTTAATCAATTCCGATTTTGAAGCCTCTGTAAAATACATCTTCAATTCTAAGGGTAGAGTTATTATAACTGGAATTGGAAAAAGTGCCATCATTGCTAGTAAAATCGTGGCTACTATGAATTCAACAGGTACGCCGGCAATCTTTATGCACGCAGCAGATGCCATTCATGGTGATTTGGGAAATATTCAATCCGAAGATACGGTAATTTGCATCTCTAAAAGCGGAAATACGCCGGAGATAAAAGTACTCGTTCCCTTGATTCAAAATTACGGAAATAAGCTTATCGCACTTACGGGAAATCCAGAGTCTTTTCTTGGCACACATGCAGATTTTACTCTGAATTGCCATGTTGAGAAAGAGGCCTGTCCTAACAACTTGGCTCCAACTACGAGTACTACAGCTCAGCTTGTTATGGGAGATGCCTTAGCCGTATGTTTGCTCGAAATGAAGGAGTTTAGCAGTAATGATTTTGCTAAATACCATCCTGGTGGTGCTTTAGGAAAAAAATTATATTTAAGGGTGAACGATCTTATCGCCAACAATGAGCTGCCATTGGTGCATCCAGAGACAAGTATAAAAGATACTATCATTGAGATTTCAAACAAACGAATGGGCGCAACAGCAGTGATTGACAATGCTACTATCATAGGCATGATTACCGATGGAGATATTCGTAGAATGTTGGAAAATAATACTGCTATTGATACGCTCACAGCAAAAGACATCATGTCGGCAAACCCAAAAACCCTCGATGCCAACGCTATGGCAATCGATGCCCTAAACACATTAGAAGATCACGGAATCACACAAATACTCGTGGAAGATTCGGATAAAAAGTATGTTGGAATTGTTCATTTACACGACTTGATCAAGGAAGGAATATTTTAAATCACGTTGCCTAAAAATCTATAAACGACAACTTTCATGAGTGAAGAAAAAAATCAAATGTCTTTTTTGTCACACCTCGAAGAATTGAGATGGCATTTAGTACGGTCTACTGCGGCTATTTTTATATGTGGGATCGTTTTATTTGCTTTCAAAAAACAAGTCTATGATTTATTTTTATTGGCCCACTTAAAAACAGACTTCGTTACCTATCAATTTTTCTGTGATGCCTTTGGTGCTATTGGAATTGACAGTGATTTTTGCGGCGTTGCATTTCCACAAAAATTGCAAAGTCTTTCCATGACCAATCAATTGATGAACGCCATTTGGTCTTCTTTGATTTTAGGTTTGATAGTATCATTTCCTTACGTTCTTTATGAACTCTGGAAATTTATTGCTCCTGGCCTGCACGAAAATGAAATCAAAAAATCAAAAGGGTTTTTATTCATTACTTCTGTACTGTTCTTTACTGGGGTATTATTCAGCTTTTATGTGATTGTACCGATGTCCGTTTATTTCTTCTATCATTTTGAAATTACAGATACTATACAGAACAATTTCACACTTTCTTCCTATATATCTATGGTTACCAACACGCTTTTAGGTGTATCGGTTGTCTTCGAATTACCGGTTTTGATTTTCTTTTTAACGAAACTGGGCCTTATCACACCAGAGTTTTTAAAAACTTATAGAAAACATGCCTTGGTTGTTGTATTGTTGTTATCTGCCATTATTACACCTCCCGATGTAGCCAGTCAGATAATTGTATCCATTCCTGTATTAATTTTATATGAGGTGAGTATTTACGTATCAAGATTTGTAGTAAAAAAGCAAGTGAACTCTTAACATTAATCGTCTATTAGTATGAAACTTAGAGCTGAAAACATTCAAAAAATATACGGAAGTCGAAAAGTTGTAAAAGGCATTTCATTAGAGGTAAACCAAGGAGAAATTATTGGTCTTTTGGGACCTAATGGTGCTGGAAAAACGACATCGTTTTATATGATTGTTGGCATGGTAAAACCAAACTTTGGAAATATCTATTTGGACAATGACGAGATTACAGATTTTCCAATGTACAAAAGGGCGCAAAGTGGTATAGGATATTTAGCACAGGAAGCTTCAGTGTTTAGAAAATTATCAGTAGAAGACAATATTAGATCTGTATTACAATTTACAGGAAGAACTAAAGCCGAAGAAAACGAAAAGTTAGAAACGTTGATTGAAGAGTTTAGTTTGGGCCATGTTCGTAAAAACAGAGGTGATTTGCTTTCTGGAGGAGAACGAAGACGTACTGAAATTGCACGATGCCTGGCTTCTGACCCTAAGTTTATTTTGTTGGACGAACCTTTTGCTGGTGTTGACCCTATTGCTGTGGAAGACATTCAAAGTATTGTTGCCCAATTAAAGAACAGAAATATAGGCATTTTAATTACAGATCACGATGTACAAGCAACTTTAGCTATAACTGACAAGACCTATTTGATGTACGAAGGAGGTATTCTTAAAGAAGGAACTCCGAAAGAATTGGCAGACGACCCTACTGTTAGAAAGGTATATCTCGGTGAAAGTTTTATACTAAAAGAAAATAAGTTCAAATAGGTTTTCTTTACATTCGACAATCCCCCCATAACATTTTAACAAAAATAGTATGGTGGTTTTTTATTTTATTCTTTTTCTAATTGTTTTTACTTTTATTGGCGTTTCTGCAACCAAGTTTAAATCAAACACTACTAAGGATTATCTTTTAGCCAGCAGTACGATTTCACCTTTTTTTTCGGGTATTTCAGCAGCTGCATCTACGTATAGTGGTTTTATGTTCACGGGGTTTGTAGGCTATGTTTTTACAAATGGCTTTGCTGCAATTTGGTTTATCGTGTTCATGTTTTTAGGTGAATTTTGCTCTACTTTCTTCACCCCTTTTATTCAACAATCAGCAAGAAAAACAAAAGCATATACCTACGTCGAAATGATTGTAGATATGACAGGAGGTTACCAAATACTTCGAAAATTATTAGCAATTATTATTTTGTTGTTTTTAGGTGTGTATGCATCTTCACAAATTCTGTCAAGTACCAAAGCGCTACATGAGTTACTGGAATGGAATCCATTTTTAAGTGTATTGGTTGCTACTGCCATTATCATTGCATATTCCTACGCAGGGGGATTGAGAGCTTCTATTTGGACAGACGTCGCTCAAGGTACAACAATGCTAATAGCTATTGCTGCATTGGGTTTTTATTCGTTGCAAAATTTAGGAGGTTATAACGAATTGTATTTTAAACTTAAGACCATTGATCCAAATTTGGTGTCTTGGCGACCTCAAAATTTAAAATTTGGCATTGCTGCATTTGCTATCGGTTGGTTTTCCCATGGCTTTTTCGGTTTATTGGGACAACCACATGTCATGAATCGATATATGGCTTTACGTACAGGCGCTAAAAATACCCGAAAGGCATCACTCTATTTTATTGGTTTCTCTATACTTTTCACCTGCTTTCTAACACTGGTTTCTTTAGCTATTAGAACCCACTATGCTGAAGTTGCTTTTGACCATGAAGTAGCCTTGCTACGATTTTCAAAAGAAACATTCTCGAATGCATTTTTAGGTTTGATATTGGCTGGTTTATTCTCATCAACTATCTCCACAGCCGATTCTCAAATACTAGTATGTGCTTCGGCACTCACACGTAATTTCTTCCCTAAAAACCTCCGTAAAAAACATCCTCTAGCAAGCAATAAGTTTGCAGTTGTACTTATTGCCATTTGTGTAGGAATGCTATCTCTTTATGAAAATCAAACAGTGTTTTCTACAGTAGTACTTTCTTGGGGAATATTAGGTGTTGCATTCACCCCTTTTTTATTAGCAAACTATTTTAAGTTATCTATTAACTCCACAACATCTGTATGTATGCTTATAACTGGTATAGCTACTGCTTTGCTATGGCATTATAATGGATTGGACAGCAACGGAATGACAATTATGCTGCCAGGCATATCCGCAAGTTTTTTAAGTTATTACCTATGTAAAGCTATTGGACTTACCAACGAATAAAAACAGAACCCCAGGTAAAGCCACTGCCAAATGCGGCTAGAACCACTATATCGTTGTCCTTTATTTTTCCTTTTTCCCATGCTTCACTGAGAGCAATTACAACCGAAGCGGCTGTGGTGTTTCCATAATGCATGATATTGTTGTAGACTTGGTCGTCTCTTAATTTAAATTTACGCTGAATGAATTGAGCAATTCTTAAATTTGCTTGATGAGGAACTAACAAATCGATGTCTTCTGGACTTAATTGATTCTTTTCCAAGCCTTCTAGTATCGCTTCTGAAAATCGAGTAACGGCATGTTTAAAAACAAACTGCCCGTTCATATAAGGATAATATGAAGTATCATCAGGGTCATTCTTTTCCATTATTTCTGGCACCCATCTTGCCGTACTAGGTCCTTCTAACACCAATTCTTTTGCATGTTTCCCTTCTGAATGCAAATGCGAAGAAAGTATTCCTTTTCCTTTTTCTTCGGTCCTGCTGAGCACTACTGCCCCAGCTCCATCACCAAAAATGACTGAAACCCCTCTGCCTCTCGTTGTTTTGTCTAAACCTCCAGAATGATTTTCCGAACCGATGACCAAAATATTTTTATACATTCCTGTTTTAATAAATTGATCTGCAACGGACATTGCATATACAAAACCAGAACATTGATCTCTAACATCTAAGGCCCCTACGGTGGGCATCTCCAACATTTCCTGAACTTCTACACCTCCACCAGGAAAATACATATCAGGACTCAAAGTTGCAAAAACGATAAAGTCGATTTCATCTTTAGTCAAACCAGACCGTTCAATAGCTATTCTAGCCGCTTTTGCTCCCATTACGGATGTAGAATCACCTGAACCTTCTTTAATCCATCTACGTTCTTTGATACCTGTTCTCTCTTGAATCCAAGCATCATTAGTATCCATCATTTTCGACAAATCATCGTTTGTCACAATATTGTCTGGAACATAAAACCCAAGTCCGATAATTTTTGAATTGTACATAGTGGTTACATTTAAGGGGTTATAGCGACTTAAATGTAAGAAATATATTTCAGTTCTATATCAAATTGAACTGTTGTTTTTACTAGAGGCTGACGGCTGACGGCTTCCGGCTGACGGCAGAAAGCTGGAAGCTGGTGGCTGACGGCTGAAACCTGAAAGCTGGTGGCTGACGGCTGACGGCTGACGGCTGACGGCTGAAACCTGAAAGCTGGTGGCTGACGGCTGACGGCTGAGCAAGTAAACCCTAAATAGCCTTTAAGCTCAAATCCATATTGTAAACGGAATGTGTGAGTGCTCCAGAGGAAATATAATCTACACCACATTCAGCATAGTTACGTAGTGTAGTTTCATCAATCCCGCCAGAAGATTCTGTTTGGCATTTACCATTGATCATAGCCACTGCTTTTCTAGTATCTTCATAGGTAAAATTATCGATTAGAATTCTATGGATACCATCAGACCTCAAAATCTCACGAATTTCACCTAAATCTCTAGCCTCAATAATTATTTTTAAATCTTTTCCGGTCTCATCTAAATACGTTTTTGTTTTTTCAATAGCTTTTGTGATGCCTCCTGCAAAGTCTATATGATTGTCTTTTAGCATGATCATATCGTACAACGCAAAACGATGGTTTTCTCCTCCACCAATTTTTACCGCCCACTTCTCCAATGCTCTAATCCCTGGCGTTGTTTTACGCGTGTCTAAGATGTTCGTTTTAGTACCTACTAATAAGTCAGTATAACTTTTAGTTTTTGTCGCAATGGCACTCATTCTTTGCATAACATTGAGTACCAAACGTTCCGCTTTAAGAATTGCATGAGAACTTCCCGAAACCCTCAATACCACATCACCGTGTGTTACAGAAGCTCCGTCTTCTATCAACACATCAATTTGCATTGTAGGTTCTACATATTTAAATACACGAGTCGCAAAATCAACCCCAGCAATGATTCCGGTATCTTTTACCAACAACTGTGCTTTTCCTTGAACACCTACAGGAATACAAGCTAAAGAGCTATGATCACCATCTCCGACATCTTCACGAATGGCGTTTTCAATTATTAATTTCAATTCCGTTTCAAACTGTGTATTGCTAATCATGGACTGTATTTTTGAAAGACAAAAATACTTTTTTATCTCTAAATCTTGAAAGATTTTTAGGTTAATTCTAGAAGCCTACATTGTTGGTATTTATGACAGAACAATGCGCTTTTAGAAACTAATCCCTATTTTTGTTTTATGAAAATAAAACTCTTAGCCATTGGCAAAACGGATGACAAACATCTGAACAGTCTTATTGACACCTATCAGAACAGATTGAAACACTATATCAAATTTGAGTTAGAAATTATTCCAGACATCAAAAATGTAAAAAACCTTTCTGAAAACCAGCAAAAAGAAAAGGAAGGCACCCTGATACTCAGCAAACTAAAACCGACAGACCAACTCATTGTTTTGGATGAAAAAGGAAAAGATTTTCGATCTAAAGAATTCGCATCGTTTTTGCAAAAAAAGATGAACTCAGGCATCAAGCAATTGGTTTTCGTAATTGGTGGTCCCTATGGTTTTTCTGATGCTGTTTATAAGAAAGCACAAGGAAAGGTTTCTTTTTCCAAAATGACTTTTTCGCATCAAATGATTCGATTGTTTGTGGTAGAACAGGTATACAGAGCGTTTACGATATTAAAAAATGAACCCTATCACCATGAGTGAGCATGTAGGTTTGAGTTTTTAGTAAAATTTATAAATTCTGAAAGGAATAACAATGAAGAAATACTAAGTCCTGTTTTTTTCTTCTATCCAGCGCGACATATACTCTGTACTTTTCATAGAATGATGGGCTAGCATACTACCTATAAAATTTGATTTTCGGTGGACTACAATGTCGGATTGAACAGTATACAATTTAGAGAGTAGGTCTTTTTCAAACTTTTCTTTTTCAAAACTTTTGCGAATAGCAAACCCTCTTTGTTGCCCCACAAGCCATTGTTCTTTATTCACATACAATGCCACTGCCGAAGAAACAATTTCAGAAACCGTGTTTACTACACTCCCTCCCCATGGTAGCTTATTGTGCATTCCTTCTGCCCCAATCGTTGTGGTAACACTTGGTGTTCCTGCT
>Ga0206125_10001499_pt1 | contig 27284 bp, 30 predicted proteins | sample Helgoland_Spring_4_FD_148598 | JGI IMG/M metagenome (GOLD analysis project Ga0206125, IMG submission 148598) | Pelagic subsurface seawater microbial communities from Kabeltonne, Helgoland, North Sea - Helgoland_Spring_Bloom_20160331_1 | ecosystem: Environmental > Aquatic > Marine > Epipelagic ... | reverse complement strand
TGTTTAACGGCTTTTAAAACGGGGGCAGAAATACCCAGTGATGCGAAGTCAGCTGACGACATTGATTTACCTGTGGCTTGGGGAGTTTAGGCCCCGGATTGAGAGGCGGCGGAGTATACTCCTAAGTTGTTCATTTTTATAGTGGTTTTTGGGGTATTTTTGGTGGTGAGGAAGAGTGTAAAAGCACGCCTTTGGTTGGAGTTAAAACTAACTGTTCTATGAGTTAGTTCTCTTGCAAACTAAGTGGAGAACTCAAGCCGCTGAAAGTGGTTTAACATTTAGCTCGTTTCGGTGCTGTTCAGCCTGCCATAAATCATACTGAGACTGTTGGTTTACCCAGCTTTCAGATGAGGTGTCAAAGGCAATAGAAAGGCGAACAGCCATTTCCGGGCTGATACCCGCTTTACCATTGATAATGCAAGAGAGGGTTTTACGGCTAACACCTAAAGCTCTTGCAGCATCTGTAACAGACAGCCCGAGGGGATCAAGGCAAAGCTCTTTGATAATAGCGCCGGGGTGGGGCGGATTGTGCATCAGCATGGTATTACCTCAATGATAATCTTCATAATATTGAGCATTAGCGAATAACTTCTGTCACCACCTCAGTTTTGACCGAATTGGCAATAAAGCAATCTTCGTGAGCATGATGATGCATCTTCTCGATTTGCTTAAAGGTTGGCTGGCGATCACCTGAAAATACTATTTTAGGTCTCAATGTTACTCTGGTAACCCATATTTTCCCGTCAGGCCCTTCTTCCATAATCCCAACTGGGTTATCAATATAGGCATCAACGGTAAATCGTTTTTTGGCAGCAATACCTAGGAAAACCAGCATATGACAGCTGGATAATGTAGCGATAAACGCCTCTTCTGGGTCTACATTGGCCTCAATGGAATAGGGTAGTGGCACTATATGGGGGGATGAGGAAGCGGGGACAATAGTGCCGCCATCAAATTCCCATTGATGACCGCGACTGTATTTATTATCGGTAAAGATTTCATCCTCGTTGCGATTCCAAGTAATTTTGGCTTGGTATTCAGACATACTCACTCCTTGAGTTAGCATAGTTAGATTGTGTTAATACACATCTTAATATAGCACCAGAATTACCTTTTTCTCCTGTAACTTGCTGGCCGCTTTACTGTTCGGCTATCCATAGTTTTTAAATTGAGTTTAAATACAATCTCACAAAGTCTAATGGCCATAGTTAACAGGACAATTTAATGAGCGAGCTCTATCTGGTACGTCATGCTCAAGCCTCTTTTGGCGCTGCAAATTACGATCAGCTATCAGGCCTTGGCCATCAGCAGTCACGCTGGCTTGGGGAGCATCTGGGTAACCGCGGTATAAGCTTCGATACCCTTGTGGTCGGCGATATGAATCGCCATCATCAAACTCTCGATGGTATCTGTGTGGGTATGGGGGTTGATGGCAGCGATCGTCTGGTGCTACCGGGGCTGAATGAATATAACTTTACCGAAATGACCGAAGCCTATGGTCTAACCTATGGCGATGATCCACTCTACCAACAGATTGCCGCAGACCCCTCAGATCGGAAGAACTACTATCGTCTGCTCCGCAAAGTATTAACCGTTTGGACTCGGGATGAGATTCCCAATGTGCCGGAGAGTTGGGTGGATTTTAAAACCCGCGTCAATGATTCTCAGCAGCGAATTCAGGCCATGGCCGACAGTGGCAAGAGTATATTAGCGATTGGGTCTGGTGGGTCGATAAGTACTTTTCTTGGATTGGTGCTGGGGATGCCCGATGAGAATATTTTTGATTTAAATCTGCAGTATAAAAATACTGGGATTAGTCATTTCTTTTTTAATAGTAAGAAGATGAATCTATCTGGCTTTAATGGGGTTCCCCATTTGGATACTAATGAGATGGAGGGGTATGTGACTTATGGGTGAATTGCAGGTGAAGTGAGAGAATCAATGAGGATTGATCCTTTGTTTTCTCCAATCTACCCCAAGAATTCATAGGCTAAATTCCGGGATATATTGTCTCCCCACTGAGGCTCGATAATTCGTTCACCATTAGGGTAGATATCTTCGGCAAGTTCAATATTACCCAGAGAAGCCAGTGCGCACGCAATCGCAAACTGATAGGTCGGAAGTGGACTTACCTGTTCAATTGGCTTATGCAAAATATAGCCCCTTTCAGTTTTTCGGATATGATTCAGAATACCCCCATGACCACTGTTAGTGAGGATTCGGCTTACTTCTTCGTATGATTTAGCTGGAAATCTTCTATACAGAGACATAGTATTTCCTAAAAATTCTGTTGTGGAAGTTTTTGACCTCATATCTATTATCAGATCACTTAAGTTATGGCTTCCTCGCTTCTGATTTGACTAAATATAGACCAAACAATACCCACGTGCAGAATGCAAAACCCATAGAAAATCCATCACAGCACCCAGAACTAACCAGTCCAATTTTTTTAGTTCTAGCTGATCGCCAGCGGGTTAAACTGCGTAGTTAACAAAGCAATAAAATCCACAGCCAATAACTAAAAAAATAGAAAGAGAAACCCAATGAATACAGAATTTGATATGAGCGGCAAAGTCGCCATGGTCACTGGTGCCTCCAGTGGCTTTGGTGTGCATTTTTCCAAGATACTTGCAGCCCGTGGTGCCAAGGTTGTGGTAGCTGCCCGACGTGTTGATCGTCTCGAGTCACTGGTTGCCGAAATTCAGGCCGCTGGTGGCGAAGCTGTTGCTGTGGCAATGGATGTGACTGATTCTGCATCGATTATTGAGGCTTTTAATCAGGCAGAAGCTGCCTTTGGCACTGTGACTGTAATTGCCAATAATGCCGGTGTTGCCGATGGCAAAAGTGCGCTGAAGATTGATGAGGAAAACTGGGATAAGGTGATCGATACTAACGTTAAGGGCGTATGGATTGTCGCTCAGGAAGCGGCTAAACGGATGATTGAGGCTGGTGTGGGCGGCAGTATTGTTAATACTGCTTCTATCCTGGGACTGCGCGTGGCCTTTGCTCAGTCCAGTTATTCGGCATCTAAGGCAGCGGTGGTGCAGCTGACTAAAGCGTTGGCGTTGGAATGGATGCGCAAGGGGATTCGGGTTAATGCTCTGTGTCCCGGTTACTTTTTAACCGAGATGACCGAGGGTCTGTTTGAGTCTCCTCAGGGTCAGGCCTTTATTGCCGGGTCGCCCTCGGGCCGCGCTGGCAGTATGGATGAAATGAGTGCGCCGTTTTTGCTGTTGGCCAGTGATGCGGGCAGTTATTTAAATGGTGTTGCATTGCCGGTGGATGGTGGGCAATGTATAGGTAATATGTAAGACTGCTGTTGTAGACTTTTTTAGGTTGTATTTTAGAGACTGTATTTTAGATTGAAATTAATAGGACTGTTATGAGCCTTCAGGATAATCGCCGCGAATATGATTACGGCAAACTAACCCGCGAGTCGCTGCTGGATAATCCCTTCGAGCAGTTTACGTTGTGGATGGATCAGGCGCTTGAGGCGGGTATTCAGGATCCGACCGCGATGTCTGTGGCGACTGTAGATAGTTCCGGCAAGCCCTGGCAGCGTATGGTCTTACTTAAAGAGTTTGATCAGCGTGGCTTTGTTTTTTATACCAATCTTGGTAGTCGCAAGGCCCAAGATATTGAAGGCAATCCTCAGGTTAGTTTGCACTTTCCCTGGTTGCAGTTGGATCGTCAGGTAATTGTCGGCGGTCGCGCCGAGCGCCTGTCGACGGTTGATGTGATGAAGTATTTTATTAGCCGTCCCAAGGGTAGCCAGTTGGCGGCATGGGCCTCTAAGCAGAGTAGTCGTATTAATTCCCGTCAGGCGCTGGAAACCCAGTTTGCCCAGGTTAAAGAGAAGTTTTCCAAGGGCGAGATTCCACTGCCGGATTTCTGGGGTGGTTATCGGGTGGTGCCTGAAGAGATTGAGTTTTGGCAGGGGGGTGAGCAGCGTCTGCATGATCGCTTTAGCTATGGGCTTGATGATGGTGATTGGGAAATCTCCCGTTTATCGCCCTAATTCTAGAATTAGTATGCCATTTAGTAGGCAACATGCGTAACAATAAAACACCGGTCTCCAGCCGGTGTTTTTACATTCACCTCATCATCAATTGATTTACCCACCAGTGCTCTGGCCATGGGCGAGTCGATGCTAATCCAGTTTAGTTTTGGATCCAGTTCATCGGAGCCAACCAGTCTGTAGGTTTCTTCGTCACCGCTATCCTGATCTTCAATAGTGACCCAGGCGGCAAAAAATACCTTTGAAGGATCTCGAGGTTTATCTTCAACGATAGTGGCATTTTCAATACGTTTGGTCAGGTAGCGCACGCGGCTATCAATTTCCCGCAGTCGGCGTTTGCCATAAATATAGTCGCCATTCTCCGAGCGATCGCCATTCTTGGCCGCTTCGTGAACTATATGGGTAACCTGCGGGCGCTCGACTTTCCACAGTTGATGAAGCTCTGCACGCATTTTGCTGGCGCCCTCTGGTGTTATATAGGGAGAGCTTTTTGGTGAGGGTGGGCGATAGCGCGACATACTTAATCGATCCCACTGTTTTTATCGGCCAGATCAAATACATCAGTATAGAAGTCTAATTCTGATTCCATGGCGCGAATAATATTGGCGGCTTTTCTAAATCCATGGCCTTCATCGGGAAAAGTGATATGGCCAACTTTAATGCCTTTTTCCTCAAGCAGCTTGACCATCATTTCGGCTTGATTGGGCGGCACGACTTTATCTTCCAGTCCCTGTAAAAAGATTACCGGGCAGTTAAGCCCCTCGGCATGATGAATCGGTGAGCGCGCTATATAAATATCTTTACGTTCTGGATAGGGGCCAATCAGACTATCCATATAGCGTGATTCAAATTTATGGGTATCGGTAGCCAGTGTTTCCAGATCGCCAATACCATAGAGGCTGGCACCGGCCTTAAAAGTATCGGTAAAGGTCAGGGCTGATAAAACCGTGTAACCGCCGGCACTGCCGCCGCGGATAATACAGCGCTCTGGGTCGATCTTTTTTTCGGCAGTTAGATAGTCAATCGCACTTTGGCTATCTTGCACATCGGCTATTCCCCAGGCTCCAGCTAGCGACTGGCGGTAGTTTCTACCAAAGCCGGTACTGCCGCGATAGTTTATATCCACCACTGCAAAGCCACGGCTGGTCCAGTACTGAATTTTGAGATTAAGGCCACTGTCAGTGGCGCCGGTTGGCCCGCCATGACAGAGGGCAATCACCAGTGGCAGCTCATTTTTATCCGCGCAATACTCAGCATTGGTGGGTGGATAAAAGAATGCATGAACTTGCTGTCCATCGGCACTGGGAAATAAAATTGAATCCGGTTGCGAGAGGTTGTCAGGGTTAATATCTAGGGTTGCCGGTGCGTAAATAGTGTCCAGGGTTTGTGGGTTGGCGCTGACTATTTCACCTGGCACTGCAGCGGCCCCTGCAACCATATACAGCGAGCCCTGAAAACAGCAGGCGCTGTGCATACTGCTGTATTGGCTGTCGATTTCGCTTAATTGTCCGCTGGAAATATCAATAAAGCCACTGTGCCAGATACCCTTATCGGTCCATAGGCAGCCAATGGTCTGTGCGTCGATAAAATCATAGGTGCTCATACCGAACTGCCACAGTGGCGTGGCAAATTCAGCGGCTATTTCCAGTATCGGCGTACAGACGCCATTGTCGGCCCGGTAAATATTCCACCAGTTATTTCGATCCGAGACAAAGTAGAGCTGGTTGTCCGGCGACCACTGGGGCTGAAAGATAGATTCATTGTTATTTTCACCAGCAACCATCCTGGCCTCCGAAAGGCTGCCATCGGCATTAATGATTGCCTGGTATAACTGAGTGCAGTCCCAGGGCATATTCGGGTGCTGCCACTGAATCCAGCACAATGTTGTTTGGTCTGGGCTAATACGCGGGTAGGCATAAAAATCAGCGCCGCTCTGGAGTTTTATAACGCTGGGATTGTCGCTGTTAAGCGAAACCGAGACTAAATAGTTTTCAGGTTCCAGCTCGCCGCTATCTGTTCCGCTGTCTTTCCCGCCGTGCTCCTCACAAACCGCAATCAGGCGCTGGTTCTTACTATCAATAATCAGATCAGCAAAGCGCTGCAGGCTAAGTCCTGTGATTGGCCTGGGCTCGCTCTCACCACTGAGATCAGTTTTGTAAATACGCTGATCGGAGGCATTAACAAAATAGAGGCTATCGCCGCTTATAACATAGGCCATACCACCATATTCATGGACGCGGCTAGAATGGCTGTAGGGTTTGGGCAGCAGGTCTTTAATGCTGCCATCGGGACGACGGCACATAATCACATTGCGGCCCGCCTCCCAGGGTCTGCTTTCAACCCAGTAGAGACTGTCGCCATAGGCTTGCAGGCAGTTTAAGCCTGGTGCTGCGCGAGTGATTAATTCTGCACTGATCGGCGAGGGCCAGCTGCCAAAGGGTTTTTGTTTTTTAGCCACAGATTTCCCCATCACCAATTAACCGCCCGCCAGCTTTACAGTATGGCCGAGTTTTTCCAGTTCGGTTTTGAGTTTATCGCGATGGTCACCCTGAATTTCAATTACGCCATCTTTGACTGTGCCGCCAGTTGAGCATTTCTGTTTAAGCTGCTTGGCCAGGGTTTTTAGTTCTTTATCCGCAAGGCCAGTGCCAGACACAGTTGTCACGCCCTTACCTTTACGCCCCTTGGTTTCACGGCGAATACGCACAATGCCATCGGTCTCAATAGGCTGTTCGGTTAGGGTTTCTTTAATACGTCCCGCATCGGTTGAGTAAACCAGTCGCGATTCTTTATTGCTCATACATTGTGTCCGATCGGATAACTAAACGCGAAGTGTAGCCGGAATTATCATTTATACCCAAACATCATTTTCAGCGGTAAGGTTACTTTTTGCATTGCCTGTATTAACGACTCCTTTTGGCTCAACCAGCATCATTTTGCATTCTTCTAGAGCAACTGGTCGATGTTCTGCTCCTTTCGGAACTACATACATTTCACCAGTATTTAAAGTTACTTTTCCTTTGCGAAACTCGAGATCTAGAGTACCTTCGATAACAATAAAAACCTCATCGGTATCAGGATGGTCATGCCAAACAAATTCACCTTTGATGCGTACGATCTTGAATTGATAGTCATTCATCTCAGATATAACTTTTGGTTGCCACTGCGCATCGAATTTTGAAAATTTTTCATTGATGTTAATCGGTGAGTATTTCATCTAAGTTCCTTTTATTTCGATTCTTAGTTCTTTAGCGCCAAAAAGCTTCCAGCACCGATAAAGAGTCCACCTGATCCATATTTAATCTGTTTGGTTGTCTTTAATTTGAGTTTTGTTTTCGTGGCAAGATAGGCATAACCCGCTGTTACCCCTCCTATAGCCAGTATGGCAATAAGAAAAATTATCCCTATATCAACGAGAGCCAAAGCTTTTAAATCTATAAATGCCGGTAAAAAGCTAGCATAGAATAAAATGGCCTTGGGGTTCCCTAGGGTAGTAATTAAGCCGCTAAAAAAGCTACCTGAATGATTTATTTCTTTAGGGATATGATCGACATTATCTGACACAGCGATCAATCTAATACCCATCCATATTAGATAGGCAGCTCCCAAGTATTTAATGATGACAAAAAAACTACCCATAAAATCGGCTAATGCAGACAGGCTGAATGCTGCCAAGAGGATAAAAATAAAGTCAGCAGCCAAGATCCCCATAACTGTTACTAAGCCTTGCTTCAATCCTAGACTTAAAGTTCTCGAGATAACTACTAATACGCCGGAGCCTGGGAATAGGGCAAGTGCAATCATTGCTGTAAATAGTGCGAAGGATGAAGTTAACGTCACTGTCCAAGTATCTCCTGTTGTTTAAGTGGTCGACCTCCTTAGCTTAGCCCAAAGCCGCCCATCTATAGCCGCTAATCCAATCCCAATAAACAGCATGCCAATAAAGTGTTCGCTATTAAGCCGTTCATCCAGAATCAACCAACCCAATAATATCGCTGTTACCGGAGCAAGAAAGGTTACTAGGCTGACATTGGTGGCACCGGCTGAGGATAAAATTTTAAAAAACAGAATAAACGCAAGGGCAGTGGAAAATGCCCCCAAACTAATCACTGCCATCCAAACCTCAGTACTCGGATTGGCTAGCTGATCCGGCCGCTCTATAAAAAACATGATTGGCAATAGCATTATGGTTGCGGCCGTAAGCTGTCCGACCGATGTTTGCAGGGGGGTGACTCCCATGGTTTTAAAGCGCCTGCCATAGGTGGTGGAAAAACCATAGGAGATGGTGGCACCAAGAACTGCCAGCTGGGCTAAGGTATCGCTGCCCAGCTCTTTTAGGGCTGCAGGGCCGATGAGTACGGTAACGCCAAAGAATCCGATAACTATTCCGATTATCTTGCGTGGGGTTATGCGTTCGTCGGCCAGAAGTAACCCGGCAATCACTACGGTAAACATGGGGGTCGTGGCATTTAAAATTGAGGCCAACCCGGATGCTATATATGTTTGCCCCCAAACTATCAAAGAGAATGGAATAACATTGGTGATTAGACCCATTATAAAAAGGGATCTCCAAAGGGCTGCTGATCTGGGTGCTTTCTGTCCGCTAAAAAATAAAACTGCCCATAGGATAAGCGCGGCAATACTGACCCGCAGAGTAACAATAGTCAGTGGTGGCAACTCAGAGACAGCGACGCCGACAAAAAAGAATGAGCCGCCCCAAAGCATGGATAGGGATAGCAGCATCCCCCAGTCTTTAAGCGTCATAACGCTGTTGATAGCGGTTTTCACCTAGTTTGTTCTCGAGGCTAATACTTTTAAGCCGAGTAAAAGCATAGCGCCACCGGCGATACGATCAACAATATATCCCGCACTTTGAAGCTTTGCGGAGACCTTTGGCGTGGAGAACAATGCAGTGACAAGGGAGAACCAGGCCAGCTGAATAACCATCATCCAGATACCGTAGATTGCCAGATGGGTGGCTGAGGTATCTGCCGATATTACGATGGTAAATAGCGAGACAAAGTAGATCGGTGCCTTGGGATTTAATGCATTGCATAAAAACCCCAGACCGATGGTCTTGGTTGCTGATAGCTGATTAAGTGCCGACTGCCGACTTGCAGTTACCGGCTGTGCACTGGGTTTGGCTCTAAGGCCTTTAATACCGAGAAAAATCAGGTAGCTGCCGCCCAGTAATTTAATCGCCCATAGTGCTGTTGTGGAGTTGGCAATAATTGCCGCAAGGCCGAAGGCCGAGTAGAGAATATGGATAGATAGGCCGAGGGCAATACCAATACTGCAGAGCAACCCGGCTTTTTTACCATTGGATAATGTCTGTTGTGATACCAGTACAAAATCCGGTCCCGGTGATGCGGCGGCCAGAAGGTGTATCGATGTGATAACCAGTAATCCCTGTATTAATTCCATGGGGTGCCTTTTTAAGGTTTTTTATTTTGAACCATCTACTGTTTCAATTTTAAAGTCGATATAAATCTCTGCCTCATACTCTATCTCATCAAAGGAGGATGGCTGTTTCGGCGTTGGTCGGCTAAGTGCCATATCTTGCATCTTGCCCATACTGCGTTTGGTTGCAGTAACCACAATTTCTTCCAGCATATTGGCACCCTGTGTCCCTCTAAAGCGAATCTGACTATTCCTAAAGCCCACTGGAGTCAGAGTGACGCCGAGACTGGATTCGTAAAATACTTTCTGCTTCATGGCTTTTTCCAGCGCCAGCTTTTTAACCTTGTTTTTATATTCGTCGGCTTTACTGTGCTCAAAGGTGGTATCAGAAAGCTCTATCTCTGCTTTGCTGTCGGCAACGGTGGCGATAGTTTTAAGCTGTGATTCATCGTTGATGGTTATCGCCATTCGGTTTACTACTTTATAGCTATCGGGCTTTTTGCCAAACCAACCATACTGGGGTGAGGTGGAAAATTTCGAGCTTTTGATACTGTCACTCTCTATACCCTCAGAGGTCAGTTGCTCGCTAATAAATTCCCGCAGGTTGCTATTGGCGGCAATAGAGTTGGAGAGCTGCTTATCTTCTGTGGTGATCACCAGACTGATAATGGCTCTATCTGAATAGGCTTTTTCCTCGGCCTGTCCATGCAGGCTGACAATTCTTTCGCTGGGATGGAGAAATTGACGAAGCTCTTCTGGGCTGCCTTTGAGTTCGGGTGTGGCCATGGCAAAAAAGGATGAGGTACAGATAAGTAGAAAGAGTGTCAGGTTTTTCATAATATTCTCGCGACTTTGAAATGGGGTTTTTTCAACGCTTGCAGTTGAGTACTAAAAATAGACCCTCTGTGCCGGGATTGCGCGGAAAAACAGTGGCTAATTTCTCGGCTATTTAATCTATCTAGTCTATTGCCATATTAGTGCCTACAATATTGTCATTGGCTTAGATCATCAGATCAGCACTTAAAACCAGGCGAGCGAATATGGTTGAAGTAACAGCGAGAGAAAAACTCTATCGAGTGATTTTTGGCACAGACACAGTGGCGGGTCAGCGCTTCGATATTGCACTGATCTATCTGATTGTTCTGAGTGTATTGGCGATTATTTTTGACTCTATAGAATCTGTACACAATCAGTTTGGGCACTGGCTATTTCGTCTGGAGTGGATTTTTACTCTGATGTTCACGGTGGAGTACTTTCTAAGGATTTACTCTTCCCCCAAGCGCTTGAGCTATATCTTTAGTTTTTACGGTCTGGTCGATCTGCTGGCAATACTGCCAACCTATCTGGCGATATTCCTGCCCGGTGCCAGCTATTGGTTGGTGCTGCGTCTGTTGCGGGTTCTGCGGGTGTTCCGCGTGCTTAAGCTGGTGCGCTATCTGTCCGAGGCGAATATTTTATTGCGCTCTATGTACGCGGCGCGGCGTAAGATTTTAGTGTTTTTTACCGCAGTATTTATTCTTAGCGTGCTGTTTGGCAGCCTGATGTTTTTTGTCGAGGGGCCGGATAACGGCTTTACCAGTATTCCGCGCAGTATCTACTGGACCATAGTGACGATTACCACAGTTGGCTATGGGGATATTACGCCACAGACTGGTTTGGGCCAGGTGATAGCAACCATGGCGATGTTGACTGGTTATTCGATTATCGCTATTCCCACGGGTATTTTTACCGCTGAAATTGCCCGTGAGATCAATGCCGAGAGCAGTCATAAGCGCTGCAATGTCTGCGAGCGCACTGGCCATCATCCGGATGCGGAGTACTGCTATCACTGTGGTGTGCTACTTCCTGAAGCGGATGTTTAATTGGTCTGCCTGGATTCAGAGGTGATTCTGTAGCTCAACGCCTCTTGATAGTCTTCGGTGGCAACTGTCTCCCTGCTCTCCAGATCGGCAATGCTTCGAGCCACTCGCAGTACGCGATAAAAGCCTCTGGTGGAGAGAGCGAAGCGATTGATAGCGCTGTCCATCAGGGTTTGCTGTTGACTATTTAGCGGGCAGATTGTTTTCAATTCCAGACTGCTCAACTGATTGTTAATTTTTCCCTGTCTATTTATTTGCCGTTCACGGGCAGCACTGATGCGCTGCTGTATTTGCTGATTGGATTCTCCTTTAACTTGGGTTCGCTGATTTAACAGTTCGCGGTTTTCAATTTTGCTGACCTGCACCTGCAGGTCTATGCGGTCGAGAAGGGGTCCGGATATTTTACTGCGATAGCGATTAATCTGGTCGGGGGTGCAGCTGCAGCGCTGGCTGCCAAGGAAACCGCAGGGGCAGGGGTTCATGGCGGCAATCAATTGAAAGTTGGCTGGGTAGCGAGACTGGGCGGCAACTCGCGAGATCATAATTTCACCAGACTCCATGGGCTCTCTTAATACTTCTAATACCTTGCGCGAAAATTCCGGTAATTCATCGAGAAATAATACCCCCTGATGGGCCAATGATATTTCTCCCGGGCGTGCATTGCTGCCGCCACCGACCAGTGCAGCAGCGGAGGCGGTGTGGTGGGGTGCACGAAATGGCCGTGAGTTTATTTCTGCCCTCATTCCTTTGCCGGCCACTGAATAGATGGCTGCAACTTCTAAGGCTTGCTGATTGGTTAGTGCCGGCAGAATCCCCGGCAGGCGACTGGCGAGCATGGTTTTGCCGGTGCCCGGTGGGCCGTAAAAGAGCAGGTTATGGCCGCCGGTTGCAGAAATTTCCAGTGCTCGTTTGGCGTGGTGCTGACCAATTACTTCATTGAGTTCAGCAGATGGTTTTTTAGGGGATTTCGGGTTAGCGGTTGGTTGGCTAAATAAGGTTTTTGCTAATGGTTGTAATAGCTGACGCTGATGAAGATGTGCAGAGATTTCCAGTAGGTGTTTGGCGGGTAGTATTGCGAGTTCGTCGACTAAAGAGGCTTCGCGGGCATTGTCGCTGCCGATAATTAACTGTTTTTTACGGCTTGCGCAGCCCAACGCTGCGGGAAGAACAGCATCTACCGGGCGGATTTCGCCAGAGAGTGCCAGCTCGCCGATAAATTCATAGTCTTCCAGTTGCTCGCGGGGAATCTGTTCGGAGGCGGCAAGAATAGCGATGGCAATGGCGATATCAAAGCGGCTTCCCTCTTTGGGCAGTTCGGCGGGGGCTAGATTGACGGTGATGCGTCTGGCGGGAAAGTCAAAGTGGGAATTGATGATGGCACTACGCACGCGGTCTTTACTTTCTTTAACCGCGGTCTCCGGCAGGCCGACCATATGAAAGCTGGGCAGGCCGTTGGAAAGATGGGCTTCGATGGAGACCAGCGGCGCATTGATCCCCAGTTTGGCGCGCGTATAGACCACGGCTAGTGACATAACATACCTCCCTGTATGTTGTTTTTATACTGCTGGCGGTAGCAGTTGCCTGTAGATGTTTTCTACTTGGCGGTCAGTTGAAGAATGGTTTCTTCGAGTTCGGCTATCTGTTGTTCAAGGTTGTCGAGCTTTTCGCGAGAGCGGCTGAGTACCGCTTGCTGGGTATCAAATTCTTCTCTGCTGACCAGATTCATTTTTTGCAGGGCGCTGGTCATAGCGGAGCGTATTTGCATCTGCACCTCGTCACCCAGTGCCTGGGCACCTGGAACAAAGGCTTGATTAAACTGCTTTATCAATTGGTTGACTAGATTTTCTGGATTGAAATTGTCCTGATTCAACGGTCTGTCTCCTGCCTGTAGATTTTACGATGCGAGGCAGTTTAACAAATTGCACCACAATGCCCCAGAGTTTCGCGGTTTATGTGATCTGTATCTGCAGTCTGTCCATATTGGTGCGTTTTTGCTCATGGCGGGTCGGTTTTGCGCACTATTTTAGTTCTCAGTTGATTTGTTTACCTCAATATCTCTGCAAATAGCCATAAACAGCCATATATACAGTGAAAGTAAATGTTGGCACGGTATGTGCATTTACGATTGCGTTACACAAGAAAAACAACAATTCACTTTTTTAAATTTAATGTATCTTGGGAGATCATTATGAAATTTGCTAAATCTGCTTTATTCGCTGCAACTATGTTGTCAGCTGTATCTGCATCTGCTGTTGAAGTATCTGGCAACGTTGCTGTTGGTTCTGACTACTTTTTCCGTGGTGTTGATCAGTCTGGCGGCGCAGCTATCTCTGGTGGCTTTGATGCTAGCTTTGAAAACGGTGTCTATGTAGGTACTTGGGCTTCAAGTGTTGGTTTCGGTGCTGATGATGCTGGTAATGTTGGTGGTTTAGAGCTGGACTACTATGTTGGTTACGGCGGTTCTATCTCTGAGTCAGTTAGCTATGATCTGGGTTACGTCTACTACGGCTACCCACAAAACGCTAGCGCAGAAGAGTTTGAAGAGTTCTACGGCAGCGTTTCTTTCAGTGATATTACTGTTGGATTTGCTACTTCAAGCGACTGGTACAACTCAACTGGAAGCTACACATACTTCTATGCTGACTACGGTATGGCGCTGACTGAAGATTACAGCCTGGGTTTCCACTACGGCACATCTTCAGCTGACGACGCAGCTAATGAATATGCTGATTACTCGATTTCTCTGAGTACTGAGGCAGTTGGTCTTGGTTTTGATCTTAGTCTGATCTCAACCGATAACGACGATTATGCAGATAATGAACTTGTATTGACCATTTCAAAATCTTTGTAATTTCGCATTAAAAAGTTATAGATCTACAAAACGGGTGGCCTCGGCCACCCAACCCCTTTAGGAGAATGAATATGAAACTGATAACAGCAATTGTTAAGCCATTCAAACTTGATGAAGTTAGAGAGGCTTTAGGAGATCTCGGCGTAGCCGGTGTGACAGTAACAGAGGTTAAAGGATTTGGCCGTCAAAAAGGGCACACAGAGTTATACCGTGGTGCTGAATATGTGGTTGATTTTCTTCCTAAAGTTAAGTTGGAAATCGCCCTTGCAGACGAGATGGTAGATAGCGCTGTAGAAGCAATTACCAATGCTGCACAAACTGGGAAAATCGGCGACGGCAAGATTTTTATTTCAACACTTGAAGACGTTATTCGTATTCGCACCGGTGAGACCGGCGCTGAAGCCGTATAACAGGAGAATAAACAATGAATTCCGATATAATTGAAGTCAAATACGCACTAGACACATTCTATTTCCTGATGTCTGGTGTACTGGTAATGTGGATGGCAGCTGGTTTCTCAATGCTGGAAGCTGGTCTGGTTCGTTCAAAGAACACCACAGAAATTCTTACTAAAAACGTTGCCCTGTTTGCAGTTTCTTGCTGTATGTACATGGTGATGGGTTACGCCATTATGTACGGCGGCAGTGCCGGCGGCATCCTTCCTGATCAGTGGTTCGGTAACATTATTGGCAATGCTACTACTGAAGAAGTACTGGCTAGCAATGGTGATACTTATTACTCAGGCGCGTCTGACTTCTTCTTCCAGGTAGTGTTTGTTGCAACTGCAATGTCTATTGTTTCTGGTGCTGTTGCTGAGCGTATGAAGCTTTGGTCTTTCCTTGCATTTGCTATCGTAATGACCGGTTTCATCTATCCGTTACAGGGTATGTGGAAGTGGGGCGGCGGTTTCCTTGACGTTGCTGGTTTCCAAGATTTTGCAGGTTCTGGTGTTGTTCACCTCTGTGGTGCTACTGCTGCTCTGTCTGGTGTGCTGCTACTTGGCGCTCGTAAAGGCAAGTACTCTGCAGACGGAAAAGTTAATGCGATTCCAGGTGCCAATATGCCTTTAGCGGCAATCGGTATGTTCATCCTGTGGATGGGCTGGTTCGGATTCAACGGCGGTTCTGAGTTGATGGTTTCTAATATTGCTGAAGCTAACGCAGTATCTGACGTGTTTGTTAACACTAACGCAGCAGCTTGCGGTGGTTTGATTGCAGCGCTTGTTCTGGCTCAGTTACTGTTCGGCAAGGCTGATCTGACTATGGCTGTTAACGGTGCACTGGCAGGTCTGGTCGCTATTACTGCTGAGCCTCTTAACTGGACTGGCGGTGCTGCTACTCTAGTTGGTGCTGTTGGTGGTGTGATTGTTGTTCTGTCGGTAACTCTGATGGACAAGATCAAGATTGATGATCCTGTTGGCGCAATCTCTGTGCACGGTGTTGTAGGTATCTGGGGTCTGCTCGCAGTATGTTTCTCGGGCAACGAAAGTGCCACTCTCGTAGGCCAGTTGACTGGTATCGCAGTGATCTTTGCCTGGACTTTCGTAGCCAGCTTTATCACTTGGTACATCCTTAAGATGGTTGTCGGTATCCGTGTTAGCGAAGAAGCTGAATTCGAAGGCGTTGACGTCAGCGAATGTGGTATCGAAGCTTACCCTGAGTTTACTAACAACTAGTAGTCTCCTTTCGTTACATTCTTCCGGGGTCTCCTTTTCAGGGGCCCCGGTTTTTTTTGCCTGCGATTTATACGCCATATTAAGTGCGTATAAGTTGCTGGCGAACTTGATAGAGAACTTGATAGAAAGATTTAAACGGTCAATACTCTTATACAGAGATGCAATTTATCGATGAAACAGGTATCTTTGCTGAAACAATTCTAAAAAAAGGAGATTGACAATAATGAAATTAATTACAGCGATTATTAAGCCATTTAAACTTGATGATGTTCGTGAAGCACTTGCAGATGTGGGTGTTCAGGGTATAACAGTGACAGAAGTTAAAGGCTTTGGTCGACAGAAGGGGCACACCGAGTTATATCGCGGCGCAGAATATGTTGTTGATTTCCTGCCGAAGGTAAAATTGGAAATCGCTATTGGTCAGGAAATGGTTGATAGCGTGGTTGAAGCAATTGCTAAAGCTGCTGCTACTGGCAAAATCGGCGATGGAAAAATCTTTATCTCTACGCTGGATGAAGTTATCCGTATTCGCACTGGTGAGACCGGCGAACAGGCTGTTTGATAGTGCTTGTTTAGTAGTACTTATATAAAGAGGGCAATGGATTGTCCTTTATATAGTTAATATAAAGCTGTGAGTTAATCACTGTCGGGAACCCTTCCCAGATTGTAGACTCAAACTCAGGACTCAACCCTTTCATACTCTCAATTAATATTTAGGATGGTACCCTTGGTTTCTTCAACACTTAGATCAATCTTTATTCTAGGGCTTAGCGCCTTGCTGACTCTTCCTGCATTTGCTGAGGCTGAAGCAAAGGCAGCAGCAGACCCCGCCACTGTTATTGTGCAAAAGCTTTCAGCGGTAAGACCAGATCTTGGCTTCAAAGTGTTGGGTGAATCTTCAATGCCGGGTATGTATGAAGTACAGGTCGACGGTGGGCCAATATTATTTGTTGCTAAAGATGGCAGTCATTTTATTGATGGCAATCTCTATCAAATTACCCCGACCCAGTTTGTTGATATTAAAGAAATCCGCATGACTGCCATGCGCCGTCAAATATTTGCCACCTATAACACCGACGATATGATTGTGTTTAAGCCTCAGGGCGAGACAAAAGCGATTATCAATGTCTTTACTGATATTGACTGTGGCTACTGCCGTAAACTCCACAAAGAAGTACCCATGCTGAATGCTATGGGCGTAGAGGTTCGTTATCTGGCCTACCCCCGTGCAGGTGTGGAATCTGATTCCTACTCGAAGATAGCCACCGCCTGGTGTGCTGAGGACCCCAATCAAGCCTTGACCGATTTTAAAACTGGCAAGAATCCCAGCTTCGCAGTCTGCGATGATAATCCTGTTGCAAGCCAGTTTGCTCTGGGGGGCACTATAGGTGTTAATGGAACCCCGGCCACTGTTCTGATGGATGGAACATTGCTTCCCGGTTACCGAACCGCCGCTGATTTTGCACAACTTCTTGGCTTAGATGTTCAAGCGAACTGATTTCGAGTCATTCTAACGTTATAATATCGCAGCATTAGGCTGTCTTGACGTTCCTCTGATTGACAGGGGAGGGTCAGGCATTTAATGTTGCTCGTCATTTTATTCACACAGATTTATTCATACAGAGTTAATTCGGGGAAATACGTTGAGATTGGTAAAAGTTGGCATTTGCGGGTTGGGCACAGTTGGCTCTGGAACTATCAATCTTCTGCAGCGTAATTCAGAGTTAATTAATCCGCGTTCAAACTGTGAAATTATTGTTTCACAGGTCGGTGCGCGTCGAGATAATCCCAATTGCGATACCTCATCCTTAAATGTCTCTCGAGATATTTTTGATGTGGCTAAAAACCCAGATATAGACATTGTTGTCGAACTGATTGGCGGCACCACAGTTGCTCGCGATCTAGTGATGACCGCATTGAAAAATGGCAAACATGTTGTCACTGCCAACAAGGCGCTGATTGCCGAGCACGGCATGGAGATTTTTGCCTACGCCGAGTCGCGCAATCTAATCGTCGCCTATGAAGCTGCCGTAGCTGGGGGTATTCCTATTATTAAAGGCCTGCGCGAAGGTCTCTCCGGCAATCAGGTTAACTGGATGGCGGGCATTATTAATGGCACCACCAACTTTATTCTTTCAGAGATGGACAGCAAAGGTCGTGAGTTTTCCGATGTGCTGGTTGAAGCTCAGGAAAAGGGTTATGCAGAAGCCGATCCAACCTTTGATGTTGAGGGAATTGATGCGGCACATAAATTGGTTATTCTCGCGTCGATAGCCTTTGCTATGCCACTGGATAGCAAACAAATATTTACCGATGGCATTACCAAGCTGCAGCCACAGGATGTCTCCTATGCCCGCGAGCTGGGTTATGCGGTTAAGCATCTGGGTATTGCTCGTCAAACGGAGCAGGGCGTGGAAATTCGCGTGCATCCAACGCTAGTGCCTAAAAACTGCCTGATTGCCGGTGTTGATGATGTCTTAAACGCGGTAATGGTCAATGCCGATGCGGTCGGAACCACTTTGTTCTATGGCCCCGGAGCAGGTGCAGAGCCCACAGCCTCTTCGGTAGTGGCAGATATTATTGATGTGGCGCGCACCATGGACAGCAACCCAGATAGCTGGGTTCCAGCGCTGGGCGTTAAGACTGATGCCCTTGATCCACGCCAGATTCTAGATATTCAAGATATCGAAACCAGCTTTTATATGCGATTTTCTGCCCTCGATAAGCCCGGTGTGCTATCTACGATTACCAAGATTATGGCCGATGCCGGTATCAGCATTGAGGCGATTGTGCAGAAAGAGCAGCCAGCGACTGAAGAGTATGTCGACGTTATTATCCTGACCAATGTAACCTATGAGAAATCACTGGATGCAGCGGTTGAAAATATAGAAAAACTTGAAACAGTGCGCGGCAACGTAAGCTTTATCCGCGTCGAACATTTGGACCAGTAAATGAAATATATCAGTACCAGAGGCGGCGGTGAGCCACAAAATTTCGAAGACGTTGTACTAACCGGTCTAGCACCAGACGGCGGACTTTATGTGCCTCAGGAATTGCCGAAATTTAGTCCTGAAGAAATTGCTTCGTGGGCGGGCCTCTCCTATCAGGATCTGGCCTTAAAGATTATTACTCCGTTTGTCGATGGAGCAATTCCCCAGGCTGATCTCAAACAGTTAATTGATAAGTCCTATTCGACCTTCCGTCACGGTGGTATTGCACCGCTGATTCAGACCGGTCACAACGAATGGATTATGGAGCTGTTTCACGGCCCGACGCTGGCATTTAAAGATTTTGCTCTGCAGTTCTTGGGTAACTTGCTCGACTATATTCTGGAGAAGCGCGACCAGAAAGTGGTGATTATGGGTGCCACCTCTGGTGATACTGGATCAGCGGCTATTGAAGGCTGCCGTCGCTGCGAGAATATCGATATCTTTATTCTCCATCCCCACAACCGTGTCTCGGAAGTTCAGCGTCGTCAGATGACCACAGTTGCAGGCGATAATATTCACAATATTGCGATGCACGGCAACTTTGATGACTGTCAGAATATGGTTAAGGCGAGCTTTGCCGATCAGTCATTCCTGCCGGAAGGTCGCCAGTTAGCCGCGGTTAACTCGATTAACTGGGCGCGAATTATGGCTCAGATTGTCTATTATTTTTGGGCATCCCTGTCACTGGGTGGCCCTCAGCGAAAAGTCTCTTTCTCGGTGCCGACTGGAAACTTTGGCGATATCTTTGCCGGTTATCTGGCCCACAAAATGGGCTTGCCTATCGAACAGTTGGTGATTGCCACCAACCAGAACGATATCTTGCACCGCTGCATCAGCGACAATGATCACAGTACTCGCCCACTCGAACAGAGTCTGGCGCCGAGTATGGATATTATGATCTCCAGTAACTTTGAGCGTCTGTTGTTTGATCTCTATGATCGCGATGGCGCTGCTATTGCAGAGTTAATGAAAGATGCCAAAGCAGGGCATATGCAACTGAGTGACTCTGCACTGGTTGAAGCGCGCAAGTTATTCTCCAGCTATCGCTGCGATAATAAAGGCATGCTTGGGATGATTAGCTCGGTCTATAAGGAGAGCGATTATCTGATGGATCCGCACACCGCGATTGGTCTTGATGCCGCTCGTCACTGTCGCGCCAATCTTGAAACACCCATGGTAACGTTGGCGACTGCACATCCTGCCAAGTTCCCGGATGCGGTTAGGGAAGCGGGTTACCCGACTGATCCTGAATTGCCGACCCATATGGCCGATCTCTTTGAGCGTGATGAGCGTTTTAGCATATTAGATAATGATCAGGATGCGGTGCAGCAGTTTATTGCGGATCATATTACTGCCTGATTTTTTCATCCTGAACGCAGGTGAAGAATCTCTTGGTACTGGACGAGGTCCTTCGGCTTCGCTCAGGATGACGGATTACTAAACTAAACCGTTGTCATTTTGATCGAGCACTAAACCACTGTTCATTCTGACAGAGCCGCTCAAAATGTTATCCCGACAGAGCCGCTCAAAATGTCATCCCGACAGAGCGAAGCGACGAGGGACCTCTTGCCGCTTGCAGAGATCTCTCACAGTCGTTCGAGATGACAGCCCTCACCGTTAACCAAAATAAACAAATATGGTTGACAGTGACCCCCGCCGCCCTATCATAGCCCCATCTGAATAAAATACCGTCCGCACAAGGCACGGCAGGAGCATGACAATGGCAGCCCAGGAACAAAATATAACCCGTCACGACTGGACCCGCGAAGAAGTGCTCGCGATGTTCAACCAGCCCTTTAATGATTTGCTGTTTGATGCACAGGTTATGCATCGTCGTCACTTTAATCCCAACAGCGTGCAACTCAGCACATTGCTATCGATTAAAACCGGCGCCTGCCCGGAAGACTGCAAATACTGCCCGCAGAGCGCAAGGTACGACACTGGCCTGGAAAAAGAGAAGCTGCTGGAAATCGAAACGGTTATCGAAGCCGCCAAGGTGGCCAAAGCCAGTGGCTCAAGCCGCTTCTGTATGGGTGCCGCATGGCGCTCACCCCACGATCGTGATATTCCCGCGGTTGCCCATATGATTCGCGAAGTTAAGGCACTGGGTCTCGAGACCTGTATGACTCTGGGTATGCTCAGTGAAGAACAGTCTGGAAAACTTGCCGATGCCGGGCTCGACTATTACAACCACAACCTGGATACCTCCAAAGAATTCTACGGTGAAGTGATCACCACTAGAACCTACCAGGATCGTCTAAATACTCTCGCCAATGTTCGCAACTCCGGTATGAAAGTCTGTGCTGGCGGTATTGTCGGTATGGGCGAAGAGCAGAAAGACCGCGCCGGCTTGTTAATGGAATTGGCTAATCTTCCCCATCATCCGGAATCTGTGCCGATCAATATGTTGGTAAAAGTGGCCGGCACACCGATGGCCGCTGAAGAAGATCTGGATCCCTTTGAATTTATTCGTACTATTGCCGTAGCTCGATTGATGATGCCCAAGTCCTATGTGCGCTTATCTGCAGGGCGCGAGGAAATGAACGAACAGATGCAGGCGATGGCCTTTATGGCTGGCGCCAACTCAATCTTCTACTGCGATAAGCTGCTGACCACGCCAAACCCCAAAGCCAACAGCGATATGCAGCTGTTTGAGCGTCTGGGTATTAAGCCCGAAGAGTATCAGGTGGATAAAAACAGTGAAGAGCAGGAAGCCGAGTTGCATCAGGTGATTGCCGAGTCTAAAACCGATCCTCTATTTTATCGAGCTGGCTAGTCAGCCCGATGAAGTCTATGGATGCCATACTTCAGGCGCAGTTGGATCAGCGCCGTGCAGAGTATCTTTACCGGACGCGACTCAATGTCGCTTCCGGCTGCTCGTCGACGCTCAATATTGATGGCCAGACATTGGTTAACTTTTGCAGCAATGACTATCTGGGTTTGGCTGCCCATCCTGCCATTAGTCAGGCACTTAAGCAGGCCGCAGATCAATTCGGTACTGGCAGCGGTGCCTCGCATCTGATTAGTGGTCACTCAAAGATTCACGATCAATTAGAGCAGCAGCTCGCCGAGTTTACTGGACGACCCCGTGCGCTTTTATACTCCACCGGCTATATGGCCAATATGGGTGTGATTAATGCACTGGTGGGCCGCCATGATCTGGTTTTACAGGATCAGTTAAATCATGCATCCCTGCTCGATGGCGGGCATTTATCCCGTGCCACCTCCCAGCGTTATAAACACAGTGATCTCGACAATCTGCAGCAGCGACTTGAGCAATCCACAGCGAACCGCAAGCTAATTGTCACCGATGGTGTCTTCAGTATGGATGGTGATCTGGCTCCCCTAAAAGAGATCAGTGGGCTGGCCGCAAAGCATAATAGCTGGCTGATGGTCGATGATGCCCATGGCTTTGGTGCTCTTGGTATGCAGGGCGGTGGTCTGGTTGAGGAATTAAATTTAACTGTAGAGCAGGTGCCGGTATTGGTCGGTACACTGGGTAAAAGTTTTGGTACCTTTGGTGCATTTGTCGCCGGTAGCGAAGCCTTAATTGAAACCCTGATTCAATTTTCACGTAGCTATATTTACACCACAGCTATGCCCCCAGCAATTGCGGCGGCAACCTTGGTCAGTTTAAAAATTCTTCGTCAGGAAACCTGGCGCCGCGAAAAACTCGCCAGTTTAATTGCTCAGTTTCGTCGCGGTGCCGAGCAGATCGGTGTACCGCTGATGGAGTCATCAACACCGATTCAGCCAGTGTTAATTAACGATGATCTAAAGGTCATGCAGGTTAGTGCAGCGCTTCGCGAGCAGGGTTTTTTGGTCGGCGCTATACGTCCACCGACGGTTCCGGCTGGCAGTGGCCGACTGCGTATTACCTTCTCCGCTGATCACAGCGAAGAGCAGGTGGAGCAGTTGTTGTCGGCTTTGGAGAAGAGTCTCATAAACAGTACTAGCCAATGAACGCAGCCACAGCGACAAACCCTCAGACTCTTCTAACCGCTTATCCCTGCACTGGCGTGCGTCTCTACGCCGAGCCAATCCTGTTAGTGCATGGCTGGGGCATCGACAGTCAGATATGGCAGACCCTGCCACAACAGCTATCTCAGTTTGCCGATGTATTAACCCTCGATCTACCCGGTTTTGGACAGTCTCCTCCACTTGAGGATTATTCACAGGTTGGTCTGATTAGTTGGATGGCAGAGGTATTGCCCGAGCGCTGTTACCTGCTCGGCCTGTCGCTGGGCGGTATGCTCAGCTGTGCTTTTGCGGCTCAGTATCCCCAGCGAATTTCGGGACTGATTACCCTTTCCAGCAACCTCAGTTTTGTCGCTAGCAATAATTATTCTCAGGCGATGCCAACCGAGCAGTATCAAGGTTTTACGGCTTCATGGCAGGAAGACAATCAGGACTGTCTAAAACGGTTTTGCGGCTTGCAGGCTCAAGGTGATAAACAGCAGAGACAGCTGATACGCAAGCTGCGAACCATGACCACTGATATAGATTCTAGCGCGGCTGGTGCACTATTAAAGCTATTGGGTGAGATAGATAATCAGGCTTATATAGCAGTATTAAACTGTCCAACTCTGGTGATTTTTGGTGAGCAGGATGCACTGGTGCCAGTGGCCTGTATCGAAAGATTTAAGGCAGGAAATCACCAGCTCGAAATTGCTGTAATAGAGAATGCAGGACATTTGCCTCACCTCAGTAACGCCAAACAAACTGAGACACTGATCAGCAGTTTTTTACAGCGTCAGCAATATCGTTTAGATAAAGCCAAGGTCGCAGAATCTTTTGGCCGAGCGGCGCAGCGCTATGACAGTGCTGCAGTTTTACAGCATAAGATAGGTGAAAAATTACTCGCGGATTTAAACTCAGACGATTCTCTCGACAGCGTTATTGATCTCGGCTGCGGCACTGGCTATCACAGTCCTCAACTGCAAAAACACTACGCCAATGCAGAGGTAACCGGTGTTGATATCTCAGCGGAAATGCTCACCTATGCCGCTACTCAGTATCCACAGGGTAATTGGCTCTGCGCGGATGCAGAGGATCTGCCCTTTAAGGATAATTCTCAATCATTGGTATTTTCTAATTTTGCCCTGCAGTGGTGTGAGGATTTAGAACAGCTTGCCGCACAGCTCTACCGAGTTTTAAAACCTCAGGGGCAGCTCTGTTTTGCAGTTCCCGGACCTAAGACCCTGCGTGAGTTGCGCAGTGCCTGGCAGCAGGTTGATGGTCGAGTGCATGTGAATCGCTTTAACAGTTTACTGGATTGGCAGAGCGCACTTCAGGGTGCGGGATTTAAACAGGTTGAGCTGCACAGTGAAAATATTATTCAGCAACATCAGTCGGTTCGCGAACTATTGATGGAGCTAAAAGATGTGGGTGCGCACAATAATAATGCCGGCAAGCAGACGACGCTGACCGGTAAGCAACAGTTAAAAGCTCTGTATGCAGCCTATGAGGGTTACCGGCAGGCGGATGGAAGCTTTCCGGCGACCTGGGAAATTATTAGTTGCACAGCTTTTAAATAAAGCTCGTAAATAAATAGAGAATAAATTATGCCGAAAAAATGGTTATTTATTACCGGTACAGATACAGATGTCGGCAAGACCGTTATTGCCACCGGATTTCTTGCCGCCGCTAATCAAGCCGGATTGCGCACCGCCGCTATCAAGCCTATATCGGCGGGCTGTGAATTGACCGAGCAGGGCATGACCAATGCAGATGCACTGCAACTGCAGGCCGCCGCCAGCCATGCGCTGCCTTATCAGCAGGTTAATCCGGTTGCTCTGGAACCGGCTATAGCGCCGCATATTGCTGCGAGCGAAGCGGGCAAGCGCTTAACCGCATCGCGGCTGACCGGATTTTGTCGCGGCCTATCGCTGTTGCCAGTAGATCTAGTGGTGATTGAAGGTGCCGGTGGTTGGCGGGTGCCGATTAATGAACGAGAAACCCTTGCCAATGTGGCCTGCGAGCTGAATTGCGCCGTAATAGTAGTGGTAGGTATGCGACTTGGTTGTCTCAATCATACATTGTTAACTGTCGAGGCGATTCGTCGCGACGGTTTGAAAATTGCCGGTTGGGTGGCGAATATTATTGATCCAGATATGCCGCGCCTCAATGAAAATATTGATACACTAAAACAGCGTATTGCCGAACCCTGCTTGGGTATTGTGCCCAGGCTTGATGATTTATCGCCGCAACAGGTAGCCAGCTATCTGACTGTTCCAGAGCTTTAAAACCCGTTAAGTAGAGAATTAGAAATGAGCGAAGAAAACAAATTATCCGAAGAAGATCAGGCGCGTGTTAGCTCTGTTATCAACAGTGGCTATAACCGTACAGAACGAAAACCCTTCCGCCCGTTGCGACTGCTTGCAGTACTCTGGGTTGTGGTGGCCATTCTCGGGGGTGTTAGCTGGGTGATCGGCAAAAACTCAGGGTTTATCTAATTATTATCAGCGGTAATATTTCCACTTATTGCGGCTCTACTGAGCTCAGTGGTCAGCCATTATGTTAATTCAGGCACGCGCCTTCGATGCAGCTCTCGGCGATTTCGATACTCAATTGGATCCACTGCTAAAACGTATTTATCAGGCTCGCGGTATTACCGATAGTACCGCCCTTGAACGCAAACTTTCATGTCTGCCTGCGCCCAGTGTAATGCAGGGAATTCCTGCCGCCGTGGCGCTGTTGGTAAGCTCTCTTAAACAGCAACAGCGGGTTTTAATCGTCGGCGATTTCGATGCCGACGGCGCGACCAGTTCGGCACTGATGGTTCTAGCGCTCACCGCGATGGGCTATCAGCAGGTCGATTTTTTAGTACCCAATCGCTTTGATTATGGCTATGGCCTGACGCCGGAAATTGTCGATCTGGCCTTGGAAAAAGCGCCGGATCTGATTATTACCGTCGATAATGGTATCTCCAGTATTGAGGGTGTCGCCCATGCTAATAAGCTGGGTATACAGGTTATTGTCACCGACCACCATCTACCCGGTGCAAGCCTTCCAGAGGCTGCGGCTATAGTGAATCCCAATCAGCCGGGCTGTGATTTCCCGACCAAAAACCTCGCCGGTGTCGGCGTGGCTTTTTATCTACTCAGTGCTCTGCGCGCGGAACTGCGCAAACAGAACTGGTTTGCTGAGGCCGAGATTGCCGAACCCAATATGGCCAACTGGCTGGATCTGGTGGCGCTGGGTACGGTTGCCGATGTGGTACCTCTGGATCAGGTGAATCGGGCGCTGGTCTATCAGGGATTAATGCGTATTCGCGCCGGTAAATGCCGTCCCGGTATTCAGGCGCTGCTGACCATTGCCGGAAAATCTGCCCATAGCTTAGTCGCCACCGATTTAGGTTTTGCACTTGGCCCGCGCTTAAATGCGGCGGGTCGATTAGATGATATTTCGCTGGGTATTCAATGTCTGCTGACCAATGATCACCAGCAGGCTATGTTGGGTGCACAGCAGCTCGACGAGCTTAATCAGGATCGCAAATTGATTGAGCAGGGAATGCAGCGTGAGGCGCTGGCCATTGTCGAGAAAATACCCCTGTCTCTGGATGGAGAAGTCCCGGTGGCGCTGTGTCTGTTTCAGCCGGAATGGCATCAGGGTGTGGTGGGGCTATTGGCCTCGCGAATTAAAGAAAAGTACAACCGACCGGTGGTCGCATTTGCCCGCGGTGATGGTGGGCAGCTCAAGGGTTCGTCGCGGTCTATTCCCGGCCTGCATATTCGCGATGCGCTGGATGCAGTGGCCACTCAAAACCCAGGTTTAATTACTAAATTTGGCGGTCATGCGATGGCGGCTGGTTTAAGTTTGGATGAGGATAAACTCGCCGCCTTTGAAGAGGCTTTTCAAACGCAGGTTGAGAAAACCCTTGATGAAGATGATCTGCTTGCGAGAATGGTGACTGATGGCGAACTGCATTGTCATCAGCTTTCGATGCCAACCGCACAGTTACTGCGCGATGGCGGCCCCTGGGGGCAGCAGTTTCCGGAGCCCTGTTTTGAGGGCTTGTTCCAACTTAAACAACAGCGTATTGTCGGCGAGAAGCATTTAAAACTGGTTTTGGCTCATGAGTCTGAACCCAATCGCGGTATAGATGGAATCTGCTTTAATGTCGATACTGAAGAGTGGCCAAATTATCGCGCCGAGACGGTGCGCTGTGTCTATCGTCTTGATATCAATGAGTACCGCGGACTGGAGAAGCTACAATTATTAATTCAGCATATTGAATTGATAAATTAAAAATAATAATAAAACAGCCTCAGAAGGATATTCTCTTGAGTATTAAAACTGATCTTCGCGCCGATTTTATTCTGCTGATAACCGCCTTTATCTGGGGTTTGGCCTTTGTCTTTCAACGTACCGGTATGGATCATATCGGGCCTATCACTTTTACTCTTGGGCGTTTTCTTATCGGTGCTCTGGCGATTCTTCCGCTCTGGTATCTTATGGAAAGACCAAAGCGAATTTTTGAGTTCTCCGC
>Ga0206125_10001492_pt1 | contig 27351 bp, 26 predicted proteins | sample Helgoland_Spring_4_FD_148598 | JGI IMG/M metagenome (GOLD analysis project Ga0206125, IMG submission 148598) | Pelagic subsurface seawater microbial communities from Kabeltonne, Helgoland, North Sea - Helgoland_Spring_Bloom_20160331_1 | ecosystem: Environmental > Aquatic > Marine > Epipelagic ... | reverse complement strand
TCATCTATTAATGCAGCGCGTTCATTAGCGCTTAACTTATTGTACAGTTGCATGCTATACCAAATTCGTTAAACAATCTATTTTTGTCTATTACAGACTCTTATCTGCAAAACTAGCATAATTTTTAATAGTACGTTTAAAATTCAACATTTCCTGTCTATTTGAAAAATTTTTAACTTTTATCTATTTCTTACTCCTATTAATTGAAATCTTCAGGACATTTTTTAGCATCTTTGTAGCTTTGTTATTAAATTCTTTGAATTGGGTCTCGAAATAATCCCTATCAAGAAAAAAATTAAACTAGTATACTATGAAAATCGCTTTAGTAGGTGCTACCGGGATGGTAGGAAATGTAATGCTTCAAGTTTTAGCAGAGAGAAACTTTGAGATGACTGAATTAATACCTGTTGCATCCGAAAGATCTGTTGGAAAACATATTTCATTTAAAAATAAAGAGTTCACTATTGTTAGTTTACAAGATGCTGTAAACAAACAACCAGATATCGCATTATTTTCTGCAGGTGGTGATACTTCTCTAGAATGGGCTCCTAAATTTGCAGCTGTTGGAACTACAGTTATCGATAATTCTTCTGCTTGGAGAATGGATCCAGAAAAAAAACTTGTTGTTCCAGAAATTAATGGTGATGTTTTGTCTAATGATGATAAGATTATTGCCAATCCAAATTGCTCTACCATTCAATTAGTAATGGCGCTAGCTCCTTTACACCAAGAATACACCATGAAACGTGTTGTTATTTCTACGTACCAATCTGTTTCTGGAACTGGAGTTAAAGCAGTTCAGCAATTAGAAAATGAGGAAGCAGGAATTGAAGGTGAAATGGTATATCCCCACCCCATCGGAAGAAACGCATTGCCACATTGTGATGTTTTTCTTGAAAATGGCTACACAAAAGAGGAAATGAAATTGGTGAAAGAACCTAAGAAAATTTTAGGAGATGATAGATTTTCTATAACAGCAACAGCCGTTAGAATTCCAACAGCAGGGGGGCATTCAGAAGCTGTAAATGTTCAATTTGAACATGATTTTAAGATTGAAAAAGTTCGAAAATTATTACGTGAAACACCTGGAGTCATCGTTCAAGATAATGTGAAAGAAAATATCTATCCTATGCCAATTACTGCTCATCAAAAAGATGAAGTTTTTGTAGGAAGAATACGAAGAGACGAATCTCAAAAAAACTCCTTAAATTTGTGGATCGTTTCTGACAACCTAAGAAAAGGAGCAGCAACAAATGCTGTGCAAATAGCAGAATATTTAGTAGAAAAAAAAATTGTATAAATTCATGAGTACATTTCATAAATTATCTATCAAAAATTATATTCAAGAAACCGCAAATGCGGTTTCTCTTGTTTTTGATATTCCTGAAAATTTAAAAAATAACTTTTCTTTTAAATCAGGCCAATATCTTACACTAAAAACCATGATTAATGGAAATGAAATACGTAGAGCCTATTCAATTTGCTCTACTCCTCACAGTGGAGATTTAAAAGTAGCTATAAAAACTGTTGAGAATGGCATTTTTTCTACTCATGCAACCTCAAAATTGAAAGTTGGTGATATCTTAGAAGTTCACGAACCTGAGGGGAAGTTTATTTTAGAACCTTCAAAGAGTAACAACTACATTGGCATGGCAGCTGGTAGTGGTATTACTCCTGTTTTATCTATGATTAAAACTGTATTAGAAAAGGAGCCTTCATCATCTTTTACACTAGTATACGGAAATAAATCATCTGAAGAGACTATGTTTAAATCTGAATTAGATGAACTATCTGAATCTTATGGTAGCCGATTTAATTTACATTATATTTTCAGTAGACAAAGAGAAGAGGGGTCTTTATTTGGTCGAATTGATAAAGGGCATACTAATTATTATATAAAAAATATCTATAAAAATTGGTCATTTAAAACTGCTTTTTTATGTGGTCCAGAAGAAATGATTAATACCGTTTCTAATACATTAATAGAGAATGGCTACAAAGAATCTCAGGTACTATTTGAACTGTTTACAGCTACAGTTAATGAAGAAAGTGTTTCTGAGATTAAAGACGGTTTTTCTGAAGTAAGCGTGTTGCTTGATGATGAAGAAATTTGTTTTACCATGAAGCAAACAGACGACATTTTAGCAGCAGCATTAAGAAATAATATAGACGCCCCGTATTCATGCCAGGGTGGAGTTTGCTCAAGTTGTTTAGGTAAAGTTACAGAAGGAAAAGCTGTTATGATTAAAAACAGCATCCTTACAGATCAAGAGGTAAATGAAGGATTTATATTAACCTGCCAAGCGCACCCCACAACTCCAAAAATTTCGATTGACTATGACGATGTTTAAAAAAAAGTATCTTTAGCAAATGGATATTTATCATGTAAAAAATGCAATATTATTTGGGTTCTTTCTTTCGTTTATGATTGGCCCCGTGTTTTTTATGTTAATTCAAACAAGTATCTTAAAAGGAGCAAGAGCAGCAATCGCGTTTAATTTAGGTGTTATTTTTGGAGATGTAGCATTTATTGTAATTGCCTATTTTGGAAGTAGACATTTACTAGAAAGGATTAAAGATGACCCTAGGTTATTTTTCATTGGAGGTCTAATTTTAATTGTTTATGGAACAATAACCTATTTAGACAAATCTGAGAAAAAAGAACTTCAAGAATCTTTCAAATTATCTACCAACATCAACTATTTCAAGCTAATTTTAAAAGGTTTTTTTCTAAACTTTATCAATATTGGAGTTCTGGCGCTATGGCTGGGTTTAATTGTAGTTATTGGACCAGCGCTAGATATGAATTCTACCTCAATTTTTTATTATTTTACAATAATTATCACTAGTTATTTTATAACTGACCTAGGGAAAATTATTTTAGCAAAACAGTTAAAAAATAAAATGACTCCTTTGGTAGTTTACCGAATAAAAAGAATAATGGGAGTATTGCTAATTGTATTTGGAGTTGGCCTAATGTTGAAAGGCTTTCTTCCAAAAGACAATAAAATTAACACATTATTAGAACAAGTTGATAAGAAATAAAAAGCGATGATTTATCACTTTTTATTTCTTGTTAATTTCTTTTATTATCAGCTGGATAGATATCAGCCATTAATTTAGACGGATCTATCTCTACAGAACTAACCTCTTTAGTCACGTCAAATTTATAGACAGGGTGAGACCAAGACCAATCTTTTAAAATTGTTGCTTTTGTAGGTTTATTCCCTCTCATCATTTGTAAAGGAATATTAAAATCCTCTGAGGTTCCATCCTTGTAGGATACTCTCACATCTATAGGCATTGGCATTTTACCATGTCTTTGTAAAATAATTTTTTTATTACCAAAGCCTCGAACACTATAATCAATTGTATGAGTAGTTTGAGTCCATTCATTTAAATACCAATCCAAATGAATTCCAGAAACTTTCTCCATAGATCTCTTAATATCATTCGGCGTTGGATGTTTGAAACTAAAATCATTAAAATATTTTTTAAGTCCTTTCTCAACATTCTCTTTCCCAATAATGTATTCTAATTGGGATAAAAATATAGCACCCATACTATAACTCGCTGTGCTATATGAGGAATTTAAATGATACCTGTCTGCATGGGTTGAAAGAGGTTCCTCTTTTCTATAGGAAATCATTTTAAAATACCTATTGTAAGCTCCTTGATGAGGATTTTTTATTTTTCTATCTAAAACTTTATTCATTGCAATATTAGAAATATAAGATGTGAACCCTTCATCCATCCATGGATGCTTACTTTCATTACTCGCTAATAAAAACTGAAACCATGTATGTGCCATCTCATGAGAGGTAACCCCTAACAAACTATTAAAACTTCTTTTACCAGTTATTAAAGTTGACATTGCGTACTCCATACCTCCGTCACCTCCTTGTATTACAGAGTATTGTTTGTAAGGATATTGACCAATATTTTTACTGAAAAAACTCATTAGCTGAGCTGTTTTTGGTTGTAAGTCTTTCCAATTTTTTAAATACTTTTCATCTAAATTTCTCTTATAAAAAAAATGTAAATCAATTCCATTGGCTGTTTTTAGAATGTTATGGGTGTACTCTGGATCTGCAGCCCACATAAAATCATGAACATTTGGTGCTTTAAAATGCCAACTTAATTTTTCACCTTTTGATTTTTTTAATTTTTTTGATTTGTCTTCATACCCATGACCAATTTCTTGAGGATTTTGTAAATATCCTGTTCCACCTATGGTGTAATTTTTATCGATATGGATAGTCACGTCAAAATCGCCCCAAACACCATGAAACTCTCTTGCTATGTAAGGAGGTGTATGCCACCCCTCAAAATCGTACTCTGCCATTTTGGGGTACCATTGTGCCATGGATAGGGCAACACCCTCTTTATTGGTTTGGCCAGTTCTTCTTATTTGTTTAGGGACCTGAGCATTATATATCATTTTTAATGTTGAACTCTCTCCTGGATTTATTGGTTTATCGAGTGTTACCTCCAAGATCGTTCCAACTACTTGAAAAGTTACATTTTTACCATCTTGAGTTAAAGAATTAACTTTTATGAAACCTATTTCTTCTGGCTTAAGTTTACTAATTCTATCTCTTACTCTTCTATCTGGGTCTTGAATGTTTCTAGAACGAATATCCATTTGAGAATTGGGTTGAAAAGCGTTGAAATAAAGATGATAATACACATGAGTTAACGTATCGGGTGAATTATTTGTATATACTAATTTCTGAATGCCCTTGTATTGAAATTTAGTAACATCTACATCTATATCCATGGTATAATCTACATGCTGCTGCCAATAATTTGAAGCTTGTTGACTGTAGATACTTGAATAAGTTGAAACAAATAAAAATAGAATTATTTTCTTCATTTATAATTTTTTAGTTCTTCCCGTTTACCATATAATCTGCCATCTTTAAGGCATTATAAGCATTAACAACTCTTCCAGAAACTGACAACTCTGAAAATGAAACTTTTTCACCTTTTGGATTTTCTCTAGATCTTGACCCTGGCTTAATCACGTCAAGATCAATCATAGTTCCAGAATTCATCAAAATATGTTTTACTTGACTAGCAGATAATTTTGGATAATAAGAGCGAATTAATGCTGCAACTCCAGCTGTTGAAGGAGCTGCCATAGAAGTTCCACTAAACTTAGCATATTCTCCATCTGGTATTGTTGAATAAATTTGCACCCCAGGAGCAAAAACATCGACATTAATTTTACCATAGTTAGAAAAAGATGCAGGTAGATTTTCATCATAATTAGCACTCATAGCACCTACTGTTAATACATTATCGGAAATTTCTGTTATTAAATCTCTAGAATCGTTTGGAAATGTTTTTTCAACATCTATATTTTTTCCATCATTTCCAGCGGCATTTACAATCAAAACATCCTTAGAAGCAGCATATAAAATAGCTTCATACACCCATTCTTTCTTTGGAGAAAATCCTTTCCCAAAACTAGTATTAATTACTTTTGCTCCATTATCTACTGCATAACGCAACCCTAAAGCCACATCTTTATCATATTCATCTCCATCTGGAACAGCTCTTACAGCCATAATCTTAACATTAGTAGCTACACCATTCATCCCTATATTATTGTTTCTTGATGCACCAATAATTCCAGAAACATGAGTCCCATGAGCTTCATCTTTTATAGAATGCCCAGTTGCTGCATTACCATAAAATTTCTTATCCATTGTATTTGGATTGTCTCCTAAAACACTTCTATATTCTTTTTTTAAAGCTTCTCCACTTAGCATTGTAGTAGCATTTTCAACTAATTTTGAAAGCTCTTGTATTGCTTGTTCTAAAGAGCTTAAACCAAAGCCATACATTTGTTTAGCCACTTCTATACTTTCTTTTAAAGCCTGATCTTCAGTAACTGTTTTTAGAACCTCGTCTTTAGAATACTCTTTTTTGTTAAAGTGTTTAGAAAGCGCATCGTCTGCATTGGTAACCATTTTTAGCATTTGCCCATATCGTTTTTTATTTGCCTTTGCTGCTGCTACTTTTTCATCGTAAAATGCGGTGGCTTCTTTTAATGTTTCTTCATTTGCAATAGAAGGATCTTTAACGATACGTTGGTACTCTAAATGTTCTTTATAAATAGTTCCTAAAAAATTCCATCCATTAATATCATCTATATATCCATTATTGTCATCATCTATACCATTTGATGGTATTTCTTTGGTATTTACCCAGGCTACATCTTTTAAATCTTCATGTAATAAATCTGTTCCAGAATCTACAACACCAACCACCACTTCAACTCCTTTTTTACCTTGTATAAAAGCATAGGCTTTGTCAAGACTCATCCCTGGAATAGAATCTGATACTAAATCACTATGCCCCCAAAACTTACTTTGTTCTTCTGTTAAAGGCGCTTTTTTTGCAGTAGCAGTTACCCTATATGAAGACGGTTTTGGAACTGGAATAGTTGAAATAGATTTGCAGCTTCCAAATAAAAAAGCAGAAACTGTAATAAAAATGATGGGGTTTAAAAATTTCATGGTTTGTTTGTTTTAATTAAATATATCTTTAAATTGATGAATTGCTTTTAATCTAACGCCTTTATTTGTATGGTAAACTGTGCAAATCTCTGTGTAAGCATCATGTTCTAAAAACAAAAAGTATTCATTATCTGCAGCCTCGTTTAAGAAGTCTTCTTTCTCTTTAATTGTTAATAAAGGTCTTGTATCATAACCCATTACATAAGGAAGAGGTATGTGCCCAATTGTAGGAAGTAAATCTGCCATGAAAACAAGTGTTTTCCCTTGATAAATAATTTTTGGTAACATTTGTTTTTCTGTATGACCATCCATTTTTAAAATTTCAAACCCTAATTCTTTAAGCGGATTTTCTGATATAAAATTTAATTGTCCACTTTCTTGAATTGGAAAAATATTTTCTTTTAAAAATGAAGCTTTTTCTCTTGGGTTTGGATTAACAGCCCAGTCCCAATGTTCATTGTTGCTCCAAAAACACGCATTTTTAAAAGCGGGTTCGTAACCTGTTTTATCTTTGTTCCACTGAATTGCTCCTCCACAATGATCAAAATGCAGGTGTGTTAAAAAAACGTCTGTAATGTCATTTCTGTGAAAACCGTGCTTAGCAAGAGAGAGGTCTAATGTATGGTTACCAAATTGATAGTAGTATCCGAAAAATTTAGCTGATTGCTTATTTCCCATGCCTGTATCAATTAAAATAAGTTTTTTACCATCTTCAATCAACAAAGATCGCATGCCCATATCTATCATGTTATTCGAATCTGCTGGGTTCGTTTTTTGCCAAATAGTCTTAGGCACTACTCCAAACATGGCTCCTCCGTCTAACTTGAAATTTCCTGTTTGTATAGGATAAATTTTCATTAAAAACAAAGATGCAGAAAAAACATCAATGTTATGTTAAGAAATATCTTAAAAAAAACTTGAGCCATAAAAAAGGCAGCACTTCTTAGTGCTGCCTTTGAATAATTACATAAAATTCCCCCAAATTTTATTGCTATTAATTTGTTCAAATTAACGATTTATTTGAGTTTACACATCTCAATATTCGCTAATAGGTTATATATGATAGTTAATTGGTTAGATTAAAACGGTAAAAGGATTTGTTTGATAAAAAAATAAGCATTGTAAAACAATGCTTATTTTTTGAGGTGTCGAGCGGATTCGAACCGCTGTAGATGGTGTTGCAGACCACTGCCTAGCCACTCGGCCACGACACCTTTTTCAAGATTGTAAATTTACATCAATTATCTAGTATTCCAAGCTTTTTTAACCTTAACGTTCTTTTGTGAGAATAATAACAACTTCTTGTACATTTCCTCCTATTGGCGGATTTAGTTTAGCAACACTTACTGTGGCACTTGTTATCATTTTTAATTCTAAAAAAAATCGGTCTAAAATTCTATTAGCAACTTCCTCTAATAGTTTTGACCTTATAACCATCTCTTCTTTAACAATATGATTTAACTGCACATAATCTACAGTGTCTTCGAGGTCATCAGAAATTGAAGATTTAGTTAAGTCTACATCAACTTCAATATCTACTCGATACCAAGAACCGATCATTGCCTCTTCATTTAGACAACCATGATTCGCATATAATTTAATATTATTTACTTGTATCTTCCCCATTTTCTATGTTTTTTCCCACATTTTTTGAGAATTTAATCTAAAAGATCCTAAATGACTAAAGTTACATTGATCAGGTGATATTATAGATAAAAAAGATTCTTGATTTTTATTGTTATAAAGATGGTATATTTCTCCTATGATAGGTTCAAAATTAAATTTAGCATTGTAAACTAAATCATTATACGTAAACTGTTCCATCATTTCCTCATACTCTTTTCTTAACTCATCAAACTTACTTTTAAATTGTTTGTTTACTCTGTCTACCCCGTCATTTCTCCATGTTGCTGTATTCAATGGCTTTATTACCGGAGAACTTGCGCTAGTGGCATAGGGTATCATAGCAGCATTGTATTGCTGTGTTTCTTCATCAAAAACAACTAAATCTGGTTTCTTCGTCATTAAAACTATTTAAGACATCAAAATTACTACAAATAAATAATTTTATTTCTTAAAGTAATCAAAATTATAATGACTCAGAAATCCGCTTATTTTGTTTAATTTTGTGAACTCAATTTTAGTTGGAAATCAATGTCTGAAGAAAAAAAATCACTCAATTTTATTGAGCAAATTATTGAAGAAGATTTGGCAAACGGAATGCCTAAAGAAAACCTACGCTTCCGATTCCCTCCAGAACCGAACGGATATTTACACATAGGTCATACAAAGGCTATTGGTATTAGTTTTGGATTGGGAGAACAATACAATGCTCCTGTAAATTTACGTTTTGACGACACAAATCCAGCAAAAGAAGAACAAGAATACGTAGATGCTATTAAAAATGATATCATCTGGCTAGGTTATAAATGGGCCAATGAATTGTATTCATCAGATTATTTTCAGCAATTATACGACTGGGCACTTTTAATGATAAAAGATGGAAATGCCTATGTAGATAGCCAGTCATCAGAACAGATGAGAGAACAAAAAGGAACACCAACTGAACCTGGAACTAACAGCCCTTTTAGATCACGTTCTGTAGCTGAAAATTTGGAATTATTCCAAAAAATGAAAAATGGTGAGTTTAAAGAAGGGGAACATATCTTACGTGCTAAAATAGATATGACCAGCCCTAATATGTTACTTAGAGATCCTATCATGTATAGAGTTTTATACAAAAAACACCATAGAACTGGGAACGATTGGAATATTTACCCAATGTATGATTGGACCCACGGAGAAAGTGATTATATAGAGCAGATTTCACATTCTTTATGTTCATTAGAATTTAAACCCCACAGAGATTTGTATAACTGGTTTCGAGATCATGTATATGAATATGGGAAAGCAACATTTCCTAACCCACCAAAACAACGAGAATTTTCTCGTTTAAACTTAAGCTATACCATTATGAGTAAGCGTAAATTAATGCGTTTAGTTGAACAGGGAATAGTTTCAGGATGGGATGATCCAAGAATGCCAACCATTTCAGGATTAAGAAGGCGTGGCTATACCCCTACATCAATTAAAAGTTTTATTGAAACAGTTGGGGTTTCTAAACGTGAAAACATTATTGATGTGGCTTTGTTAGAATTTAAAATTCGTGAAGACCTAAATAAAACAGCCAAAAGAGTAATGGGGGTTTTAGACCCTATAAAAGTGGTTATTACAAATTATCCTGAAGATAAAGAGGAAATATTAGATGCAAGTTATAATGATTATGAAGAAGGTTTTGGATCTAGAGAGGTTCCTTTTTCAAGAGAAGTCTATATAGAAAAAGAAGATTTTAGAGAAGAAGCTAATAAAAAATTCTTTCGATTAAAATTAGGGAAAGAAGTTCGCTTAAAGAACGCCTACATTATTAAAGCAGAAAGTTGCACCAAAGATACTGACGGACATATTACAGAAATTCAATGCACCTATGATCCTTTGAGTAAATCTGGAAGTGGATCTGAGGAAAGTACACGTAAAGTAAAAGGGACCTTGCATTGGGTGTCTGTAAAACATGCTGTGAAAGCTGAGGTAAGGGCCTATGATAGATTATTTTCTGACGAAGCGCCAGACAGCCATAAAGACAGAGATTTTATGGAGTTCTTAAATCCTAACTCTTTAGAAGTTATTAATGCTTTTGTAGAACCTAGTTTACAATCTGCTAGTATAGGTGAACGATTTCAATTTCAACGATTAGGGTATTTTACTGTTGATGACGATGCAACGTCAGATACTTTAGTTTTCAATAAAACTGTTGGGTTAAGAGATTCTTGGGCAAATCATAAAAACAAATCATAAAAAGCCTTTTTTTAATAAATTATAAAAGCCTCAGTAGAATCTACCGAGGCTTTTTTAGTGACTAATTGTAAAGAAAATTTACCTTACATTTTAATAAATTTAATTGCTTTAGCATTTTCTATTCTTATAAAATACGTCCCGTTACTTAAATTTTGAATCATAATATCCTCATCATTTTCAACCATTCCTTTTCCAACCTTTTTGCCTAACAAATTATATATAATATAATTTGCTTTCTCAGAAAGACCTAAAACTCTAATATAATTAATGGCTGGGTTAGGATATAGTTTTAATAAAAACTTCTCGTCAGTAATATCGTCTACCCCTAGGGTGACAACAATATCTGCAGATAATGTTGGTTGTGTTAAAGAATAGTTTCCACTATCAGCACCTGTAATGATAAATCCTGTGGTAGTAATGGTAATATCTGTTCCTAATTCTGCACTTGCAAACGTAAAGACAGGAGTCCCTCCTAGAACTACATTATCATCTGATAGTAGTCCTGAAAGAACAGGAGTCCCTGAGGCTGTTGCATCAGTAGTTCCATCATACACCTTATTGTCTCCTGTGATTCCTGTAATAGTCAATTCCTTCGCAGTAATGTCTCCTGAAAGTGTTGGTTGCGTCAGCGTATAATTTCCTGAATCGGTTCCACTGATCGTATACCCTGAAGTAGTGATAGTGATCCCTGTGCCTACATTGGCACTTGCAAAGGTGAAGACTGGGCTTCCTCCTAAGATCACATCATCCGCTCCAACAACTCCTGAAAGGGTTGCTGTTCCTGAGGCACTGGCTGCTGTGGTTCCATCGTAGACTTTATCACTTCCTGTGATTCCTGTAATAGTCAATTCCTTCGCTGTAATGTCTCCTGATAAGGTTGGTTGCGTCAACGTATAGTTTCCTGAATCGGTTCCACTGATCGTATACCCTGAAGTAGTGATAGTGATCCCTGTGCCTACATTGGCACTTGCAAAGGTGAAGACTGGGCTTCCTCCTAAGATCACATCATCCGCTCCAACAACTCCTGAAAGGGTTGCTGTTCCTGAGGCACTGGCTGCTGTGGTTCCATCGTAGACTTTATCACTTCCTGTGATTCCTGTAATAGTCAATTCCTTCGCTGTAATGTCTCCTGATAAGGTTGGTTGCGTCAACGTATAGTTTCCTGAATCGGTTCCACTGATCGTATACCCTGAAGTAGTGATAGTGATCCCTGTGCCTACATTGGCACTTGCAAAGGTGAAGACTGGGCTTCCTCCTAAGATCACATCATCCGCTCCAACAACTCCTGAAAGGGTTGCTGTTCCTGAGGCACTGGCTGCTGTGGTTCCATCGTAGACTTTATCACTTCCTGTGATTCCTGTAATAGTCAATTCCTTCGCTGTAATGTCTCCTGATAAGGTTGGCTGAGTTAAGCTATACTTACCAGCGTCTGTTCCATTGATGGTATACCCTGTGGTTGTAATAGTAATGCCTGTCCCACTGTTGGCCGAAGCAAAGGTAAAGACTGGTGATCCTCCTAAGTACACATCGTCTCCAGCTTCAACGCCTGATAAAGTCGCCGCACCCGATGCACTCGCTACGGTTGTTCCATCATATGTTTTATCGCCTCCTGTAATTCCTGTAATGGTTAAAGGATCATCTACAGGAGCAATGGTGAAATTAAACGATTGGTCGTCTACAGTGCCTCCCTGCCCGTCACTTACATCGACCCTAAAACTATCCGAGGTGGTATCACTTCCATCATGTACATAGTCAATACGGTTGTTATTAATATCATCTTGTGTAAAAGTACCACCCAAGGTTAGGGCTACGGTATTTTTTCTAAGCGTACCGTTATCTGGTAGATCATCTAGTGTATAGGTAATATCCGTATCAGGCTCTTCTGCATCGTCAAACTCAAGTTCTGAATTAGAAACGATATCTGTACCTCCCTCGCTTAATGAGGACCCTGTATTTGCAACAGCGGTTGGGGCTGTGTTACTTGGAGCAGCAGTACCAAATACAAAATCATCAAAAATATCATGCTCAAAGAATCCTGTATCACCTGCAGTTATGGTCACTTTATCAACATTGTCAAACGTTGAATTAGGAGTCACAGTTTGTATATATCCACTAGTGGTGTTACCTGATACTAAGATAGATTGAGTTCCAATACTCCCACCATCTTTGAAACCTTCCAATATCCAGTTTTCGCTTCCGTTGAAGCTAATTATATCTAACCAAAAACTTTGAAAATCAAATTCACTTCCATCATTGGTTTCAACAGTAATTGATTGTGACTGTCCTGATGCAGTAGAGGTAGTTATAGCCTCTAAAGCTATTGTACCTCCGCTACCCCAAATAGAGCCAAACCAAGTAGCATGGTTGTAAGTAAATTTGAAGTTACCAACAGTTATTATATTAGAACCATAATCAGTATTGTGAGCCAATCCTGTTCCTGAATTAAAGTCTATGGTTGTTTGTGCGTTGATGGATAAAGATAAAAAAAGACCAAATAAAAGGCTCCATAGGAAAGTAATTTTTTTCATAATTTAGGTTTTTAGTAAAAAGAAGTATTTATTTTTATTTAAAAAAAAATGATAGATGAGTAGGCTTAATGTGTCGGTTAATTACAATTTTATTATAGTGAATTACTATATTCGTTGAAAATTAGCTCCTGGATGGATATACACCATTTACACAAATAATATAATTCATCACTAGTGAAGGCTGAATATTATTATGTGCGGAATTCCCACCAGCTAGATTCACAGTTGTTTCTCCAGATAAACGAGAAGCATCTATTTCAATAGCATCGCTTGCCATTTCAATATCGGCCCTAGATTCGTACATATTAACTGAATTTCTACCCAAATTAGCTGGCTTAGCAAGATAATTATTTAAGGGTACATTTGTTGTCCCCACTTCACTAGATGCTTTTAACTTTGCTGCACCTGAAGAAACTGAAATAGTTGTCTCGGTAGCATGACTATGGGCTGGCATTTGAGCTTCAGACAAAGTGACATTTTCGCTACCATATCGCCGACCTATTACCCGAGGTGATAATCCTATTCCATTACCACTCCCCATAGGCACTCTACCTCTTAAATCGGGCAGAACAAAGGTGGTTCTTCCGTCTCCTCCGTAGGTTGTTCCTATAATAGAAAATAAAGCGGGATTCTCTGATATTGTTAAAGTTTGCCCATTGCATATAGCCCAATTTCTGGGAGCGAAATTTCCTGCAAACATGATGATTTGTCCAATAAATGGTTCCATAAATAATAATTTTAGTAGGGTTTCTATAAGATTTTTTGCAAAAATGTTAAATATTTACGAAGCATTAGTACGTATAAATACGTGTTTTTTCAGGAAAAAAGGATTTCTAAATATCTATTGATATAGTATTTTAAGGTTTATTAAATATAAATACCTGTTAAAGACAACTTTATAGGAAACATACTAAAAACCCAAAAGATATATGCTTTTGGGGTTTTGCTTTCTATTATATAAATTTTAGCCTTTTTATGGAGCTGGGTTGGGGATCATTGCATGTACTTCTTGAATTTCTTGCAAGGTTTCTTCAGATAGTTCTATGTAAATACTTCCTATGTTTTCTTTAAGTTGGCTCATCTTGGTAGCCCCAATAATATTGCTGGTTATAAATGGCAATTGATTGACAAAAGCCAATGATAATTCTGATAGGGTAATTCCATTATTTTTTGCAATTTCTTGGTATCTTTTTACGGCTTCACTAGAACCATCTCCCATATAACGGGCTATAAACCTAGGAAATAAATTTCCTCGAGACCCTTCTGGGCTTTTTCCATCTAAATATTTTCCAGATAACACGCCTTGTGCTAATGGTGAATAGGCCAATAACCCTATACCTTCTCTCATGGATACTTCAGATAGTCCAACTTCATACCCTCTGTGGATTAACGAATACGAATTTTGGATGGTAACTGGTCTTGGTAAGTTGTAATCATTAGCTGTTTGGAGGTATTTCATAGTGCCCCAAGGTGTTTCGTTAGAAAGACCTATTGCTCTGATAGTTCCTGCTTTTACAAAAGTGTGTAACGTCTCCAAAATTTCTAGGTGATTTTCTGCTTCTTTTGTAGCTGTTTGATACGGGTAATCTCTAACACCAAAACAATTTACGCCTCTAGAGGGCCAATGCAATTGATATAGATCTAGATAGTCTGTCTGTAATCTTTGTAAGCTACCTTCAATAGCTTCTGTAATATTTTGTTTGGTAAACCCTCCTGTTCTGATATGTTTTGTATAGTCTCCTCCACCTGCAATTTTACTGGCTAAAACAACCTTATCTCTGTTTCCTGTTTTTTGAAACCAGTTTCCAATAATTCGTTCTGTATCTGCATAGGTTGCCGGGGTAGCTGGTACTGGATATAGTTCTGCTGTATCAAAGAAATTAACTCCTTGTTCTAAGGCATAATCCATTTGTTCAAAAGCATCTTCTTTGGTGTTTTGGTTTCCCCAAGTCATCGTTCCTAAACATATTTTTGAAACTTTAATAGTAGTTTTAGGTAGTGTAGTGTATTTCATATTTTTTTTGAAGGCAAGATGATTCGTTATATAACGAATCATCTAGTAATATATATTCTTTTAGAAAGTTTAAATATAAGAATATTCTTTAAGAAAGTATAGCGCTAATTCCAGGTAAATTTTTACCTTCTAATGTTTCTAACATGGCGCCTCCACCGGTAGACACATAACTTACTTTATTTGCAAAACCAAATTGTTTTACCGCAGCCACAGAGTCTCCTCCTCCAACTAAAGAAAAAGCTCCGTTTTGGGTAGCTTTGTCTATAGAATTACCAAGTGCAATGGTTCCTTTAGAAAAGGTTTCTAATTCAAAAACTCCCAAAGGACCATTCCATAAAATAGTTTTACATGAATTGACAACCTTGTCAAAAATATGCTGAGATTTAGGGCCTGCATCAAGTCCTTGCCAACCCTCTGGTATTTTTGTAACCTCTACTACTTGAGTATTGGCATCATTAGAAAAATCATCTGCTGCTAATACATCTACAGGAAGATGAATTTGAACATTTTTAGCAGCTGCTTTTTTTAAAATTTCTAAAGCCAACTCCATTTTATCATCTTCACAAATAGAGTCTCCAACACTACCTCCTTGTGCTTTTATAAATGTAAAGGTCATTCCACCTCCAATAATTAGATGATCTACTTTATCCAAGATATTTTCAATCACAGTAATTTTTGAAGATACTTTTGCCCCTCCTAAAATAGCTAAGACAGGTTTCTCGCTGTTATTTAATACTTTGTCTATACTTTCTATTTCTGTAGCTAATAAACTTCCAAAACATTTATTGTCTGAAAAATATTTAGCTATAATAGTCGTTGAGGCATGGGCTCTATGAGCAGTCCCAAAAGCATCATTTACATAAACATCTCCGTTATTAGCCAATTCTTTTGAAAAGCTTTCATCTCCAGCAGTTTCTTCTTTATAAAAACGAAGATTTTCTAACAATAAAATTTCACCATTTTGTAAGTTATTTACTGCTTGAGTAACTTTTTCTCCAACACAATCAGCTACAAATTGGACTTGAACTCCTAAAACTTCAGTTACTTTTTCTACAATATGCTTCAATGAAAAGGCAGCTTCTACTCCTTTAGGCCTCCCTAAATGAGACATCAAAACAACGGATCCTCCATCTTCTAAAATCTTTTTTATGGTAGGTTTTGCTGCTTCTATTCTTGTCGCATCTGTTACTTCAAAATTATTATTTAGAGGTACATTAAAATCTACACGTATTAGTGCTTTTTTATTTTTAAAATTGAAGTCTTGTATGGTTTTCATTATTAAAATATTTTTGCACAAAAATAGCTAATAAAAGGGGTTCACAGAAATTGAAAACTGAAAAGTTAATATAACGTTTGCGTAAAATTATCGCTTATATTTGTGTTATGCTTTTTAATCAAATTATTGGTCAGGAACATATAAAAACCCATTTATTGGCTTCTGCTAAGAATGGAAGAATTCCTCATGCACAATTGTTTATCGGAAAAGAAGGCTCAGGTACTTTACCAGTTGCTATTGCATACGCGGAATTTTTATTAAGTCATTTTTCTGACAACCCTGAGGCAAGTGAAATAAAAGTAGACAAACTACAACATCCAGATTTACACTTTGCATTTCCTGTAACCACAAATGATTCTGTTAAAAAACACCCCATTAGTAATTTATTTTTATCTGAATGGAGAGATTTTGTGAAAAATCAACCTTACGGGAGCCTTTTTAATTGGTTACAATGTATTGGGGTAGAAAATAAGCAAGGAATGATTGGGGTTGATGAAGCTCTAGAGATTGTAAAAAAATTACAACTTAAATCTTACGAAGGTGGTTTTAAAGTTATGATTATTTGGATGGCTGAAAAAATGAATAGTGCAGCAGCAAATAAATTATTAAAACTAATTGAAGAGCCTCCTCAAAAAACCATTTTCTTATTAATTACTGAAAATGAAGATCAAATTATTAATACCATCAGATCACGTTGTCAAGCATTACACTTTCCAGTTTTAAGTGAAGTAGATATCGCCAAAAACTTAGTCGTAAGAGAAAATTCGTCAGAGAGTGAAGCTCTAAAAATAGCAACCCAAGCTGAAGGAAATTATAATAAGGCAGTTCACCTATTACATCAAGATTCTAATGATCTTATTTTTGAAGAGTGGTTTATTACCTGGATCCGTGCTGCTTTTAAAGCCAAAGGAAATGCTGCTGTTATTCAGGAATTAGTAGCTTGGTCTGAAACTATTGCAAAATCTGGTAGAGAAACTCAAAAACAATTTTTAGCCTATTGCCTCCAATTCTTTAGACAGGCCTTATTGTTAAATTATAAGTCTCCAGAGTTAGTTTTCTTAGAAATAAAAACACCCAAATTTAATTTACAAAACTTTGCGCCTTTTGTTCATAGCGAAAATATCTTAGCCATTGAAAAAAAATTAAATGATGCGTTATATCATATCGAAAGAAATGGTAATGCTAAAATTATTTTGTTGGATCTTTCTATGAAATTAACTCGATTTCTCCATAAAAAAGAGAAAACAATTTAATTATCTACATTCCTTTACGTAGCCTTTTTGCAATATATAAGTCTGATATTGTAGGGTTTTCTGAGCATTTTTTAATCAAATCAAATGTATCTCCAACTTTTACGTTTCCGGTTTGTATAACTTTAAAATATACTCCACACATTGTGGTGTTCCAGAATTGCTTCACAATGTTCATGTCGTTAAAACGAACTCCTAATTTTACACAAGGGTCCCTTTGTTTTGTAGCCTCTAAAATACATTCTCCAACTTTAAAAGTATCTCCTACATGAATTTCTGTTTCTTCTAAAGTATCTATGGTTAAGTTTTCGCCAAACATGCCATACTGCCAATCTAATGATTCATATCGCTCTTTCCAGTAGGTATAATGTAATTGAGAATACCCATAAACTGCCTGCTCAATACCACCATGATGTTTTCTATTACAAATTGTATCTCCTTTTACATCTTCTTTATCAAGAAAAACTGGGGTATCAACAGGAAATTTAAAGATTCCAGTGGTAATTATTTTCCCTTTCCAATCGATGTCTTTTCGTTCTCCTATATTGGTTGAAATAATTTTCATTGATTTATATTTTTAGAATAATTAAACCTTAATTAGTCTTTTAAAAAAGATTTTAAGACTTCTGCTATTTTTCTATTGTCTGATAATTGAGGGATTTTGTTTTGCCCTCCAAACTTCCCAATAGATTTCATGTATTCATGAAAGCCTCCTTTTTTTACTTTTCGTACTATTAATGGTCGTAATATTTTACCATCAATTAGATCAGAATAATATATATTTTGAGCTTGCATGGATGTGTCAATTTTTGAAGCAAAATGATCCATATCTTCAGGCTCATTTTCAAATTCAATAAACCACTCATGATACGGTAATCCTTCTATTGGATTTACTTCAGGTGCTACCGTAAATTCACTAACATTGATATCTGTTCCATTAATAGCTTCGTTTAATGCTTTTTCAACTTCCTTTCCTATCACATGTTCTCCAAAGGCAGAAATAAAATGTTTAATTCTTCCGGTTACTTTAATTCTATAAGGCATTAATGAGGTAAATTCTACAGTATCTCCAATATTATAACCCCACAAACCAGCATTAGTATTGAGTATGATCACATAATTTACATTCAATTTAACATCTTCTAAACAAATTCTAGTTGGATTTTCATCAAAATATTCATTAGCGGGGATAAATTCATAAAAAACCCCACTGTTTAATTGCAACAACATCCCAACTTCTTTTTGAGAATCTTGGTAGGCAATAAAACCTTCAGATGCTGGGTATAACTCTATGTAATCTATTTTTTTTCCAATTAAAGACTCAAACTTATTTTTATAAGGCTCAAAATTTACACCTCCATAAATGAAAAAATTAAAATTTGGAAATATTTCTGAAATAGTCTTACCAGTTTTATTGATCAACTTTTCAAAATACATTTGAACCCAAGAAGGAATTCCACTAATCACAGACATATCTTCATCGATAGTTTCATCTACAATTGCAGTTACTTTAGTATCCCAATCTTCTATACAATTTGTTTCCCAACTTGGTAATCTATTTTTTAATAAATATTGAGGTACGTAATGGGCCACAATTCCACTCAGTCTGCCCAATTTAATTCCGTTTAGGGTCTCTAAAACTGGGCTTCCTTGTAAAAAAATCATCTTACCATTTACAAAACTAGCATCATTTTTTTCTGCTATGTAGCAGAGCAACGCTTCTTTTGCTGCTTTAATGTGAGTAGGCATTGACTCTTTGGTTATTGGAATGTATTTAGCCCCTGATGTTGTTCCTGATGTTTTAGCGAAATACAAAGGCTTTCCTTTCCAAAGTACATTTTTTTCTCCAGAAACTACCCTGTCTATATAAGTTCTTAACCCTTCGTAATCTGTAACTTTTACTTGCTTTTTAAACTCTGAATATGAAGTGATTTGATTAAAGTTATGATCTTTCCCAAAAGCTGTATTCTTTCCTTTATTTATAAGTTCTTTAAAAATTTTTTGCTGAGTTTTATGAGGCTCGTAAGCCCACTTATAGACTTTTTTTTGAGCTTTTCTTGCAAAAGGAATTGCTAATAAAGATTTTATACTCATCTATTCAAAATCTATATAGTTAGATGGGTTTACAGCATAGCCATCGCTCCAGAGTTCAAAATGTAAATGTGGGCCTGTAGTTAATTCTCCAGAAGACCCTACACTGGCTATTACTTCTCCAGACTGAACTAAATCTCCTTGATCTTTTAACAACGACCCGTTGTGCTTGTATACAGAAATAAAATTATTGGCATGCTTTAATATAATTACATACCCTGTTTCTGTTGTCCATTCAGAAAAAATAACTGTACCGTCTGCAGCTGCTTTAACAGGTGTTCCTACTTTGGTAACTACATCAATTGCAAAATGCTTGTTTTCTGAGTTAAAAGATTGAGAAACGGTTCCACTTATAGGAGCAAAAAATACAATTTTTACCTTTTCTTGAAGTTCATCTGATAATGGAAAACGATCTCTACTTTCTATTTTTTCTCTGAATATAGAGTCTTGTTTTGAAGCATCTAATGTGCTTTCATCAATTTGTATTCTTTTTGACAACTCTTGAATAGAATCTATCACATCATCTTCAGTAACCTCTCCTGTAAGAACAGATTTAATTGATTTTGTATAATTCTCTATCACTGCCAATCTATTTTTGAGAGAATCTGATTCGAAGGTTAATTTTCTAGCATTGGTTTTTAATTTGGAGGAAGAATATCCAGGGATATATTCTTTAATAGGGGTAAAAGCTATTAATAAAATGGTAGCTAAAATTAAAAAAACTGAAAACAAGCCACTAAAAACAAAAACATTTAAACGAGATAATTTGAAGGCAAATCTTTCTTCAAATGTATGTTCATTTAGAATTACCAAACGATACTTATTGGTTAGCTTTTGCTTTAGTTTTATTTTCTTAGTTTTATTTTTGGCCATTTAAATTTCAATGATTCTACAAATATACAACGAAAGACTCTTCAGGAGATTTTATATATGATGGTAAAATTAAGTTCTATAAAAATTCATCTCGTCTATATACTTCCATACTTCTTTAGGAAGCATAGGTTCTACATTTTTATTATTCTTAATTCCTTGCCTAATTAATGTAGCTGAAATTTGAATAATTGGAGCGTCTATCTTATGAATTTTGGGATGATTTTCAAAAATTGTTTTTGCTTTTCCTTCTATAATTCTTGGATAGCAATAGATCTCATGATTATCTAGAATGGTTTCATAATTTTTCCATTTGTGAAAACTTTTTAAGTTGTCTTCACCCATAATCAAATGAAACTCATGTTGAGGATATTTTTCATTTATATAAGCCAGCGTGTTGACTGTATAACTAGGCTGGGATAATTTAAATTCTATGTCTGAAGGTTTAATTTTAGAGTATTTTTCTAGAGCTTGATATACTAATTCATATCTATGATGATTTGCTAATAGAGAATTTTTCTTCTTTAAAGGATTGTGCGGAGTAACCACCATCCATACTTCATCTAGATCTGAATACTCCACTAAATGGTTGGCTATAATAACATGACCAACATGAATTGGATTAAAAGTCCCAAAATACAAGCCAACTTTCATTTCTTATTTATTTAAAAAATCTTTAACTAAATTTTCAGCGTCATTTAACGCTGTTGTCAAATCATCATTTAATATAATGGTGTCAAACTGGGGAGCTGTTGCCATTTCTGTAGGGGCTTTTGCAACTCTCATTGCAATTTTTTCTGAAGATTCTTCCCCTCGCTGCTTTAATCTTATTATAAGTTCGTTAATGTCTGGGGGTTTTACAAAAACCGCTAATGTTCTCTCAGGGAACTTTTTCTTAATTCTAAGTCCTCCAGCAACATCTATATCAAAGATTACATGTTTTCCTTTAGCCCAAATTCTTTCTACTTCGGTTTTTAATGTTCCGTAAAAATTATCAATGTAAACCTCTTCCCACTCCAAAAATTCATCAAGTTTAATTTTATTTTTAAACTCTTTAGCGGAAATAAAATAATAATCTTCTCCGTCTTTTTCTTTCCCTCTAGCCTCTCTTGATGTTGCAGAAATAGAAAATTCTAATTGAAATTGTTCCTGATTTAACAAGTGACGAACTATGGTTGTTTTTCCAGATCCGGATGGTGCTGAGAAGACAATTAATTTTCCGTTAAATTCATTCATTTTTTGTGGTTATATATCTTTTCTTGAGTTATTATAAAACGTTTAAGACTTGCTCTTTAATTTTCTCTAATTCATTTTTCATTTGAATAACTGCCTTTTGCATCGGGGCAAAATTAGCTTTAGATCCAATGGTATTTACCTCTCTTCCAATTTCCTGAACAATAAACCCTAATTTTTTACCATTAGAATCTTCAGTCCCAAGTTCCTGTAAAAAATATGTTAGATGATTAGCCAATCGAACTTTTTCTTCGTTAATGTCTAATTTTTCTAAATAATAGATTAACTCTTGCTCAAAACGATTTTTATCGGTTTGTACTTTTAAATCATCTATTGCTTTTTTTAAACGTTCTTTTACATGAGTAATTCTTGCCGCATCAAAGGACTTTACTTCCTCTAGATATGATTGAATATTTTCAATTCTTAATTTAAAATCTTTTTCTAGCGAAGCAGCTTCATCTATTCTATATTGAATAATAGCTTTAATAGCTTTTTGGATATTTGCACTTATTTGAGCCCATTCATCTTCATCTAACTCTTCTCTTTCAGTTTTTAAAGCATCTGGCATTCTTACAGCCATTTTTAATAATTCTACATCATTTGAAGATCCTGTTTGAACAACATTTCTTAATTGCTGCATATATTCAGAAACAACACCCTTATTTACAGTTGTAGAAGTTTCATCTGCGGTCATATCTATGTATATAGAAAAATCTACTTTACCTCTAACTAATCTTGAAGCCAACTCTTTTCTAACAGCAAGTTCTTTTACCCTGTAATAAGAGGGTATTCGAACATTTAAATCTAAATTCTTACTGTTTAAAGACTTTATTTCTATGGTTACTTTTTTATCTGATAAGTGTAGTACAGATTTTCCGTAACCCGTCATTGAATGAATCATTTATTATCTTTTTATAGATTACAAAGATACATTTTTAATTTGCTGTTATTGTGGGTTGTTTAGTCACTAAAAAGACTCCAAAAAAAATAAAAATTGAAGCTATAATTTTTATAAAATTTAGTTGATCACTCCCAACAATTAATGCATAAATAGTTGCAATAACTGGTTGTAAGTAAATAAAAACACTAACTGTTGTAGGCTTTAATTTAGACAATGCAAAAAGATTAAATAGGTAGGTAATACAAGTTGTAAATAAAACCACAAAACCTGCTTTAAAATAAATATCTGATGGCATTTCTTGCCAAGAAATACTGAGAAATTCTGAAATCCCAAACGGAAAAACAAAAATAAACCCTGCCAAATAAAGCCATTTTACAAAAATAATTGGATAATATTTAACTATTAAATTTTTTACCAAAACTAAATACATGGCGTAAGAAGCTGCATTAATAAAAACTAAAAAATTCCCTAAAGCTCTGTTACTAGCTTTATCACCTGAAACATGACCATATACAATAAGTAATACAGCTCCAACCAATCCAATAATTACTCCTGTTATTCTATAATTTGGTATATTTTCCTTAATTATAATACTGGAAAAAATTAGTACTAAAATAGGTGTAGTTACCATTATTACAGAAGCATTAATTGGGGTTGTAAAACTCAATCCTTTAAAAAAAGCAAGCATGTTAAGCCCAACTCCAAAAAAGGCAGCCAATCCTATTTTTTTAAAATCAGTTTTCTCAATTGATTTTTCTCCCTTAATAAATAGACCAAGAATCCAGAAAATTATCATTGCACCTCCAACTCTGATAAAAATAAAACCAAAAGGATGAATGTGGGTATTCATTACCTCTTTTGCAATGGTAAAAGTGACACCGTATATAATTGCTGCAATAAAAAGAGCAATTAAAGCCAGCGATCTTTGATTCATAATTAACTAATCATTTAAGGTACAAAGTTGCATAATAATTTTTGATGTAAATTTAATTCTGATGAAAAGATTACATTTACATTTAAAACGTTTTTTGTGTTAAGCAGTCATCATGTTTTAATAATTCGTCTATCAGCAATGGGAGATGTTGCTATGTCTGTCCCTGTGATTAGAGCATTTACTAGGCAATACCCAAATTGCAAAATAACAATAGTCTCCAAACCTTTTTTGAGGCCTCTTTTTGATGGAATCCCAAATGTTTCTTTTTTTGCTGCTGAAGTCACAAAAAATCATAAGGGTGTTATGGGTTTATTTAGGCTATTTATAGAACTAAAAAAACAAAAAATTACTCATATTGCAGATTTTCATAATGTACTGCGTTCAAAAATATTAAGAACTTTATTTTTTCTAAGCGGAAAACCTTGTATGCATATTGATAAAGGTAGAGCAGAAAAAAAAGCACTTACTAGATCAAAAAATAAGATTTTTAAGCAATTAAAAACAACTCACCAAAGGTATGCCGATGTTTTGTGTAAGCTAGGATATCCAGTAGATCTATCAAAGCCTTTTACTTTAGAGAAAAAACTGATCTCAAAAAATTGTATTAAAATAACTGGATTAAAAGATAATACTTGGATTGGAATTGCACCTTTTGCTGCCTTTAAAAGTAAAATATACCCCATAGAATTAATGGAACAAGTTATTGATAAACTAACTTCGAAAGGAATAAAAATAGTTCTATTTGGTGGAGGTGAAAAAGAAATAACTATTTTAAATGTATTAGAAAAAAAGTATTCCAATGTGCAAAATATTGCAGGTAAAATGTCTTTCAATGAAGAATTGGAGCTAATGAGATCATTAGATCTTATGATTTCAATGGATTCAGGAAATGCTCACTTAGCTGCTATGCAACAAATTAAAACAATTACGCTTTGGGGAGTAACTCACCCTTTTGCTGGATTTGCACCCTTTTATCAGCCACTAAAATATTGCCTTGTGTCCGATGTAAGTAAATACCCAAAAATACCTACCTCTGTATATGGGAATAAGGTTTACAAGGGTTATGAGGATGTAATGAAAACCATCTCACCTTCTTATATTGTAAAAGTAGTAATGGACGCATTAAAGGATTAAAAAGAGTCTGTAAAGACTCTTTTCTATGTTTTGGCTAATAATTCTTAGTGGGTTATAATACGTTAATAAATTGATATATAGTTAGTTACTATATTTTTAAAACATGTTTAAGTTACAAAATTAAATTGAGGTAATTCTCTTAGAATCAAAAAATCTACACATGACTATTCATCACATCTTAAAAAAAAATTCAGTTCTTAATACTTTTATAAAAGAAATAAGAGACCCTATTATTCAAAAAGACTCCATGCGCTTTAGAAGAAATATAGAACGTATAGGTGAAATATTATCTTATGAATTAAGCAAAGAACTACATTACTATAAAGAAGAAACAAAGACTGTTTTAGGGGTAAAAGAAAATAACCTAATGAACAATGATTTGGTAATTTGTTCAATTTTAAGGGCAGGACTTCCTCTACATCAAGGAATATTAAATTATTTTGACGGAGCCGAAAATGCCTTTATATCTGCATATAGACACCATTCAAATAATGATGCTGAATTTGAAATAAAAGTAGACTATTTTGCATCTCCACCATTAAAAGATAAAACTTTAATTATAGCAGATCCAATGCTTGCAACTGGAAAATCTATGGTTACTGTATATGAAGCAATTAAAAAGTTTGGTACCCCTAAAAAAATTCATATTATTTCAGTAATAGGATCTGAAGAGGGAGTTCATTTTATAAAAAAATATTTTCCTGAAAATACACATTTATGGATAGCAGATATAGATTTAAGGCTTAATGACAATGGTTACATAGTTCCTGGTTTAGGAGATGCGGGTGACTTGTCTTATGGAATTAAACTATAAATAAAATTATTGGAGTAGTTATAAATACAATGATAAAGATATTTTTTATAAAACCTTTTTCTATGCTTTCTAGCCAATTTGTGATAATAACTGATACTGGAAAAAAAAGTAGTAAAATTTTATTGATTTGGTGGGTGTTTTGAATCAAAAAGAGGGTGATTGCAATGAAAAAATTAAAAATTATTAGAATCCAATATTTTCTATAATTTCCACTTATTAAAAATACTTTAGATGTTTTTATAACAATTGAAATTAAAGATACAATCCCTAAAAATAGTGTTGAAAATAAAAATTTATTTGCTGTGTATACTTCAAAATTATAATTTGAATACCATAAAAATAAATTTGAAAATTCTGAAGTATTCCCTTCCCATAAACAATAAGAAAAATAACAAAATACAGGCGAAGCAAAACCAATAATAGGAATTAAAATGGTTCTAATAGTTAATTTTTGAAACATCCCAATTGATAATAAAATTAGTATCCCAAAAATCACAGTAGTTGAATCTAAAAGGAAAAGAATCCCTAGCCAAAAACCACAATCAAAAATTTTCTTGTAAACATCTTTTTTACTCCTTAAACTAAAAACTCTTCGTAAAAAAATTAATAGTAATAGATTTAAAAAAATGTTATTAATGTTTATAAATACCGCTGGGAAAAATCCAAAAAAAAGTGCAAAAAGTAATAATCCATAGGAGTTATTTAGGGTTAATTTATTCTTTGTTAAAATAAAATTATAGAATAAGAATAAGAATAAAAACAATACTACAGCCAGTAGTTGATTTAAAATCACATTTACATCAACAAATTGCAAGAAATTGACAGTAAAAAAATTAGCTATATAAAACCCTAAAAAGATTAAAAAAACAACAATAAAATTAACTGGATTTGATTTCCCAAAAAAATTGGCTAACATACTTAGTTTTTATATTTTTGCACTGTAAATATACTTTAAGATATGATAGCATTCAATATTTTTAAATGGATTGGTGAATTATTCACAGATGTGTTATTTATGCCTTTTAACACAATTCGAGTGATCGCATTACAAGATTTTGGCTGGTGGAAAGCAAATACCGTAAACTGGCTTTTTTTACTTATCCTTTTTGTTCTTCTAGCTTATTGGATGAAAGAGTCTCGGAGATTTGTAAAAGAAGGTACCGAAGATCGTGCCTAATCAACTATTATTTTGGGGAGTAAAAATAAACTAAAACGTTTCAATGAAAATGAAACGTTTACCAATGTCATTCAACCTACTAGAGAAGAAGTCTTAGACAACTTTTTGTTCAAAGGGAAATGGCATTCTTTTTTTAAAAATACCCACCCAATTGTTGTTGAACTAGGATGTGGTAAAGGGGAATACACTATTGATTTAGCAAGAAAAAATCCAGACAAAAACTTCATTGGAATCGATATTAAGGGAGCAAGGTTCTGGAGAGGAGCTAAAACCGCTTTAGAAGATAATTTAGGAAATGTTGCCTTTGTTAGAACTCAAATAGAATTAGTTGATTTTATTTTTGAAAAGGGTGAAGTTGATGAAATTTGGATTACATTTCCAGACCCTCAGATTAAATATAAGCGCACTAAACACCGAATGACAAATCATGCTTTTCTGAAAAAATATGATCTTATTTTAAAAAAGGAGGGCGTTATAAATCTTAAAACTGATAGTGAGTTTATGCACGGTTACACATTAGGGTTGCTGCATGGAGAGGGTCATGAAATAGTTCATGCTAACCATGACGTTTATAAAGACTATTACTCGCCAGATGAGGTAACTGGTACCCAAACCTTTTACGAAAAGAAATACTTAGAAAAAGGCAAAGCAATTACTTACATCAAATTTAAATTGAATTTCTAGACAAATTCAATCTTTTCTTTCTTTGAAGAATCCATTTTTTATATCTTTCCTTAATGAAAGAATCTG